>Ga0209166_10000147_pt1 | contig 93957 bp, 87 predicted proteins | sample Coa_R1_3_FD_187151 | JGI IMG/M metagenome (GOLD analysis project Ga0209166, IMG submission 187151) | Surface soil microbial communities from Centralia Pennsylvania, which are recovering from an underground coalmine fire - Coalmine... | ecosystem: Environmental > Terrestrial > Soil >...
GTCTGGCAGTGGTTGGGGTTATCCGAAACCGACGCGGCGCGCTCCGCTGTATCTGGTGCGCTGGACCGACGGATCCAACCACCAGCTCATGCTGGACCATGGAACCGATCGCATCGAACAAATGGGCCACGACGCCGTCGTGGTCGGCACAGACGGAAGGGATTTGCATTTCACGTCGGTGGACCTCTCTCGTTCGCCCGAAGTTGCCGGTGAGTACATACGAAAAGGGGCTTCGCAAGGAGAGTTGCGGAGCCAGGGCTTCTTTTACAAGCCGGACGGAGAAGATTCTGGAACGCTTGGCTTACCAATCAGCGTCCCCAATCGCCCGGGGTATCGCCACCTTTTCGAGAGTTCTGCGGCGATACTTTTCTTGCGAAACGATGGCGGGCAGCTCTCGGAAATAGGCGAGCTTGGCTCGCACCCAGAGGTAGCCAGCGATGACAAATGCCGAGCGTCGTGCGTGGACTGGTACGGCAATGCGCGTCCACTATTTGTTCGCGGGCGAATAATCGCGCTGCTGGGTTACGAATTGGTGGAAGGCACGCGCCAAGGCGGCGGTATCGCGGAAGTGCAGCGCGTTAGCTTTGCGCCCGACGGTAAGCGGGTGGCGGCAGCGGCTAACTAAGCTTTCTTCTATCAGCCGGAGAAGAGGCCGGTCGGGAGATCGGGGATCTCAAGAGTGCGGATCACGGCGTGGTCGCGAAAATGCCGACGAGGGACAAGGAATATAAATAGCCGCGGCGACAACAGCTATGAAAGTGGCGCGCGGGCGCCGTGGCGAATGTGTAGGACGTTGATCACGCCGCGACGTTTGTCGACGGCGTAAATTATTCGAAAGGTGTGTGGTTTCCTGCCGAAAACTAACTGACGAAGCTGGCGATCCTCTGGCGCAGTCGCGCCGCGTTCCGGGAAATGCTCCAGACTGTAAATCGATTCGGATAGGCGGTTGAACCAGGCAAAGGCGTGTTTGGAAGATTCGGCGTGGATGAAATTGTAGATCGACTGCAGGTCGCGGAAGGCGCGGTAGGTGAGCTTAACTTGGTATTCCATGGAGAGTGCGGAAGGCACGGAGGGTCCGACGCGCGGGGCGCGTGCGACCCTTCTCTACATCTTCCTTGGCTTGACGAATGCCTTCGCGGGCATCGGCCTGAGCCGCAGTGTCCAAAAGGCGCTGGTAGGCTTCGGCGTCCTGGAGCACTGCCTCGGCTTTGCCGTTGATAGTAAGGATGAGGGGCCGTTTGGTTTTTTTGAGGTGTTTGACGAATTTGGCGGGGTTGCGGCGGAAGGTCGTCATGGCTTGAATGTCTTTTTTGATGTCGAGCATTTGCACCTCGCAATCATGATGGTAGCACCGATAAAGGTGCCGGGAAAGCGGCGCGAAGAGAAGAGGCCGGTCGGGAGAGCGGCGTTCCCGGGAGGCTACGCGCGGGTGTCGGCGTCGTGCCAGAGGACTTCGTGGACGTCGATTTGGCCGGAGCGGCCTTTGAGCTTCATGGGGGCAAGCGGGCAGCACTCCAAATCGCGGCCCAGGCGCATGCGCGTGGCCGTGGAGATGACGACTTGCCCGGGGCCGGCCTGGGAAGTGAGGCGCGAGGCGACGTTGACGGTGTCGCCGATGGCGCTGTACTCCATGCGGCGCTCGGTACCGAGGTATCCGACGATGGCTTCGCCGGTGTGAATGCCGATGCCAATTTGCAGCGGCGGCCGGTTGGATTGGGCGTTTAGTTCTTCAAGGCTGCGCTGCATGCCGGCGGCGGCGCGCACGGCGGCTTCGGCGTCGTTGTGGAGAGCGAGCGGAGCGCCGAAGAGGGCCATGATGCCGTCGCCGAGATATTTGTCGAGCGTGCCTTCGTGCTCGAAGATGATGGCGGTCATGCGCGTGAAAAAATCGTTGAGGACTTCGACGGCTTCGCGAGGAGTCATTTTCTCAGCCATGGTGGTGAAGCCGCGGACGTCGGCGAAAAGAACCGTGAGCTGCTGGCTTTCGCCGCCAAAGCGAATGTCGGCGGCTTCGGAAGCGATTTTGCGGTAAACGGCAGGGGAGACGAAGCGCTCGAAGGCGCCGAGTTGGACGCCCTGGCGCTTGACTTCGCTGCGGGCCATGACGCGGTCAATGGCCAAGCCGGCCTGCGCGGCGATGACGGCGAAGACTTCGAGATCGTCGGGAGTGAACGTGCCGCGGCGCGAAAGATTGTCCACGTAGAGCAGGCCGAAGAGTCGCTCGCGGCAGGCGAGCGGCGCGCACATGGCGGACTGCATGCCGCTGAGAGCCATGCTCTGGCTGCCGGAAAAGCGCTCGTCCTGCTTGGCGTCCATGATGAGCAGCGGGACTTTGCTTTCCATCACCTGATTGATGATGGCGCGGGAAAGCACCATTTCCGGAGCGTGGCCGGAAGGCGTGCGGCGATAACGGATGATGGCAGGAAGAAAGGAATAGTTTGTGTGCGCGGTGTGCGCGGCGAGAAGCGCGTCTTCCTTTAGAAGCATCGCGTATCCGCGCTCGCCGCCGTCAATTTGCAGAACGAGGTCGAGGACGCATTCGGAAACGTCTTCGACGGTGGATTTTTCGCCGAGAGCGCGGCTGACCTGGTAGAGAAGATTGAGAAGACGATTTTCGCGACGGAGAAACTCGATGCGCGTGCCGGTATCCGTGCGCTGGTCCATCCATTCGTCGGCGGGCTTGGGGCGGGACTGTTCGAGCAGCTTGGTGACGCTCTTGGGATCGAGGATTTGCGTGAGGTGAGAAGCGAGTTCGGGAGAGGCTTTAGCGACGACCGTGCCGGTGGTCATGTTTTCGAAACGGAGTTTGAAGTCGCCGAGTTCGATGACGTCGCCGCTTTTCAGCGGGGCGCTTTCGACGCGGGAACCGTTGACGAGGACGCCGTTGGCACTGCGAAGATCGGTGATGACCCAGGAGTCGTGATCGCTTTCGATTTCGGCGTGGCTGCGCGAGATGCTGTTGTGAGGAAGCGTGATGTCGTTGGAAGCGGCGCGGCCGATGCGGACGCGGGAGCCGTCTTTCAGCTCGTAGAGGCGCGGCGGAGAGCCGGGCTGCTCAATGATTAAGCGTGGCATGATGATATGGAAGCGCTGCTCTTATGTTCGTGCGGATTGCGAATGGAAGCAATGCGGTAGAGCGGACGAGTGTCGGATGGTGCAATTGGAACGGCGCGGGGCGTGCCCCGTCGGAGATGCTGGGTGGCGAGCAGTGAGATAACATGGCGCGCATGTACAGCGAGCAGGTTTTAGAACATTTTCGGAATCCGCGCAACGCCGGAAAATTGGAGAATGCCACGGCGGTGGTGACGGCGACGAATCCAGTGTGTGGAGATGTGATGGAATTGGCGGTGCGCGTGGAGGAAGGGAAGATCGCGGAAGCGCGATTTCTGTGTCGCGGATGCACGACGGCGATCGCGAGCGGGTCGTGGGTGGCGGAGAAGTTGGTGGGCAAGGCAGCGGCAGAGGCGCGAGGGATTACGGCGGAAAACATTTCGGAAGGACTCGGAGGATTGCCGGCGGCGACGTTTCATGGAGCGCAGTTGGCGGCGGAGGCGGTGGAGATGCTGGTGAAGAAAATCGTGATTGGTCCTTAGCCTTCGCCCAGGACAAAATAGCGAAGAGAAAAGATAACACTGGGGCGCTGAGTAGCCAGAGGACTCGCAGAGAAAAAAAAGAAAGGGAAGCGGCGGAGCACCGACCGCACCGAGTGAGCGGACTAAGCGGCGCGCGTTAGTAGTCGGGCGGGGGACGCAAGATGGCCATGGCGGCGTAAACGAAGAACGCAAGTTGCGTGGCGAGGAAGATCCAAACGTACGGCGCGGGGATCGGTTCGATAGAATCGGCTACCGGCAAATTGCCGATGAAATACGCGACAGCCGCAACGACGGCGAGTGAAACGCCGGAATGCAAGTAGGCGAAGAAAAGCTCGACGGGGCGGCGAGCTACCGCACCAAGCACGAAGTAAATCACGCCGCAGACGGCACAAAAAATTGTAGCGAGAAAATTGTAATCGGACAGCGAGAGCGGAAGAGTTCCAATTTTCGTGAGGTGCGTGTATTGCCAGCCGTGCGATGAACCCTGCGCCATGCCAGTCTGGTCATAGAAATACGCCGCGGCGCAAAGAAAGAGCGGGCCAGGAACGAGCGCGAGGTAACGGTTGCGTCTCTGCGTATCGGAGGACACGAAGCTCCGTTCTTGATGGAGATAGCACCCCAGCGAAATAGGATAGCGCGAGCGTGGCGAGTGCGCTCCAGGTAACGCGAGGTCAGACGCCAAATGCTTTCTGGAGAGTGTCGGGGTCGTTGAGGTTGAGGACGCAGCCCTCTTCGTTGGTTTGCACGACCTGAATTTCGGAGGAGTGCGCCCAGACAACGGAGCGTGCACCGGTGTCGAGGGGGGCGCGGAGAAGTTCGTCGTAGAGTGCGGAAGAAAAAATGAGCGGGTGGCCGCGGCGGCCGTCGTAAACCGGAAGAACAATGGGCTTGCGAGAGTTGTAAAAGGCTTCGATGAGTTCGCCGACAAGCGCGGAACTAATGAGCGGATGATCGATCAAAAGAAGCACGATGCCTTCGGTTTGTTGAGGAAGAGAGCGAAGCGCGGCGTGAATCGAGCTGAGCTGGCCCTTTTCCCACTCGTCGTTGATGACTATTTCGTCGGCGCTGAGATCGATTTCCTTGGCGATGGGTTCGGCGTCGGCACCGAGAACGACGCGGCGGACGCCGATTTTGGGATGGCGCGTGACGTCGAGGAGGTGTTCGAGGAAAGGACGGCCCTGATAGGAGAGCAGGGCTTTGGGTGAGCCCATGCGGCGCGATGCACCACCTGAGAGGATGACGGCAGCGAGCATGGAACCTCGCTTAGAGTCGTTCTTTCCAATACCTCGGCCGACGACTACCGTGAGCAACCGCCACGACTTGAATGCCGGACGGAACTTCGCGGTACGAAATTACGAATGGAAACTGCCGCAACACAAATCTTCGCGTACCGTTCGGACCCTTGGCCCAACGATCTGGAGCCTCGGCGATAGCTGCGACGGCGTGTTCCAATTCAACTGAGAATGCCATGGCAGCGCGTTGGCTCCGCGTCAAATACCAACTCAAGGCTGCTTCATATTCGGCGATCGCTTCTTCATGGAAAACAACTTCCTTACTTCCTATTCTGCAACTTTGCGGAAATGCGCCGCTGAACTTCCGGCCAAGGAATCGTCTCGGCCTTTCCGGAATCCAGCTCCGCAATACGCGTGGCAATTTCTTCGTTCCAAGTTGCCTGCACGCCTTGTTCCTTTATCGGGTCCAAGCTTTCCAACAAAGAAGATGCGAGCTCGGCGCGCTCCTCATCGGAAAGTGCCAGGGCCAATTGCAGAAGGTCGGACGCTCGACCGGTCATGTTGCAAGTATACTCCGGCGACGATAGTGTCGGCTGCATTTCGTGCCGCGAAAGACAAAAAAAGAGGGCTTTCGAGCAACTATTTTTCGGCGGCACTTAGGGCGGGCTTAGGTTCGTAGATGTGCTTTTTGTGGGCGGCAGAGGAGGCATTGGCGGTGCGGCGGACGGCGATGAGCTCCGCCACGATGCTGATGGCGATTTCTTCGGGAGAGAGCGCGCCGATTTCAAGGCCCATGGGAGCGAAGACGCGCTGAAATTCTTCGGGGCGATAGCCGCCGGCTTCGAGCGCTTTGTAGACGGAGAGGACTTTGCGTTTGCTGCCGATCATGCCGATGTAACGCGCGGGGGTGCGCACGGCCCAGGAGAGGACGCGCATGTCTTCTTTGTGGCCGCGGGTGACGATGACGAGATAGGTTGCGGCGTTGGGCTGGATTTTTTCGAACGCGGATTCGTAGGTACTGTGGATTTCCTGCGCCATGGGGAAGCGCTCGGAGTTGGCGAAGGCTTCGCGGTCGTCAATGATGCCGATGGCGAAGCCGGCAGCGCTGGCCGTTTTGGCGACAGCCATGGAGACGTGGCCGCAGCCGAAGAGGTAGAGCATGGGTTGCGGGAGGATGGGTTCGACAAAAACTTCGAGGGTGCCGCCGCAGATGAGGCCGTTGTCGTAGGTGGCTTCGTGATTGAGGTTGAAAGTCATTTTGCGCGGGGCTTCGATGTTCATGACTTCTTTGGCGGCGGCCCAGACTTCCGCTTCGACGCAGCCGCCGCCGATGGTGCCGGCGATAGAGCCGTCGTCGCGGACGAGCATGCGGGAGGATTCGTAGCTGGGGATGGAGCCGTTGGTGTGGACGATGGTGGCGAGGGCGCCACGGCGTCCGGCGCGGCGCATTTTGACGATTTCTTCGAAGAGGTCCACGGGGATACTCAGATATTCAGCCTACGGCGGGCACTGTGTCGTGTCAATGCGCGGAGTTCAAGTTAGAATAACGCGCTTCGCATAGCCAGGCAGGTCATATGAACTCTTTCGAGGTTGTTCACTGTCGCATCGCAACTCTGATCTTCGCCGTTTTCATTTTGGCGGCGAAGGCCAATCCGCTGATGGCCCAGGAGCAAGTTGCCGTCACCGAGGTCACGCCGAATGTATTGGTGTTCGCGACGAGCAACGGCAATGTGGTCGCGTCGGTCGGACCGGACGGCGCTTTGCTCGTCGGAACGCCGACCGCGGCGAGCACGCCGTTTGTCAACAGCATCATCGGGCAGCACACGAAGTCTGCGGTAAGGTACGTGGTGATCTACCCGAGCAGCGCCGCCAAATCCGAGGGCGACGCCGGATGGGGCAAGCTGGGCGCGTTTGTCGCAATGCATGAAAACGCGTTGCGGCGAATGGGCGGCGCCAAGATGGGCGCGCCGCAAACGATGGCAGGCCAGCCTGGTGCGCTGGGCGTCGAGCGCCCGCACATTGCGTTCTCCGAAGTGCTGGCCTTTGACGTCAACGGCGATGCGATTCACGTCGTCCACCAGAAGCCCGGCTACAGCGACGCCGATGCGGTCACGCACTTTCACGTTGCGAACGTGTTTTATCTGGGCGAAGTGTTTCCTGGTGATGGATACCCCTCGATTGACTCGACGCAGGGCGGCAGCCTGGAAGGTTTGCTCGGCCAATTGGTGTGGACCGACAGCAAGCAACGAATCGTGCCGGCGCGGGGAAAAGTGGCGAATGGCGCTGACCTAAAGGCGTTTCGGGATATGGTTGTGGCGGTACGCGACCGCGTCCAGCGGCTGATCAATGAAGGACGCACGGAGAGTGAGGTGCTGGCGGCACATCCGTCGTCCGATTTCGACACGGCGTTTGGGCACGGCCGGGTGTCGCCAGATGACTTTGTGCGGGAAATCTACGCGGCACTGACGGCGCCAAAGAAGTAAGAGACGAGGAGCGGATGGGCGGTTGTTGCGTACCTAAGAACAGCATTTCCACGGGGAGGCTCAAGGATTTAGCGCGCGGCGGGCGGCGGGTGGTGTCATTGCATGGAGATGGCGAATGCGCGCCGGCGCCGATGATCTCACTGAGCCTTGTAGTCTCTGAACTCAATACCAGTGCCGCCGCAACTTCCGCCGCTCGCGTCTCGATGCACGATCAAGAGTGTCTGTTGTTTGGCCGTGTCGGCGAACGCCACAAGTATGCCGTCAGCGCTCAAAGCACGATTTTCGGACCAATCGCCCCCTTCAATGTGGAGGACGTAGGTCCCGTTAGGTATATGTTCAAATGCGAAGCGACCGCTCATGTCGGACAGAGTCTTGTAGAGAGCGCCCGTAAGCGGTTGCCGCAACTCCATTGTCGCATCTACCACCGGGACTTCCGCGCGATGAAGGAGGTTTTGTAGAGGAGTTCCGCCCTTGCTTGGCTGGGAATCAAGGAATCTACCGGTGGCTTGGCGGAAAGCCGGTGCTTCGTCGCCCCATTCGTAACGTCGTTTCTTTTGCGCTTTTCGGGAGGCGTGCGGGTTTACGTGGAAACACTCGTAGCCAGCGCCGATTCCGAATAGCTCCGCACTGATCCAGTATTCTCCAGGCGGGACATCAAAGAAATGCGCGGTACCGTTGCTGCTGGTTTGAACGAAAAACAGCTGGGGGACGGCCTCTAAGGTGGTTCCGGTAATCTGGATACTTACACCCGGAAGGGGTTTTCCGGCGTGCACGACAGCTATCGTGAAATTCCGCTGAAACTCAACTCCCCGATCGCGGCAGCTGACGAGTGAACACGCACACGTCGTAGTCGGAATGATAGAGGATAGAAGGACCGCGGCGCCTGCCAGGAGCATTCTCAAATGAGTGCCTCATCCTTGGAAGAATCTTACAATTCAAACTTATGGCAACGCTAGGCAAAAGCGTTGGCCTCGCGGGTTATTGGGAACGGCGCGCGAATTTTGCGCAGGCCGGCGGTCTCAGTGGACATGACTTCGGTCTGGTGTTAGGTTGCGACTCGGTTGACACGTTGGCGCGGCTTGGACGAGCACGGGAGGGTGGATGAAGGCGATACGGTTTCATGAGCATGGGGGGCCGGAGGTGTTGAAGTATGAGGAGGCGGCGGAGCCGGAGGTGCGCGGGAATGAAGTGTCGGTGCGGGTGAAGGCGTGCGCGCTGAATCATCTGGATTTGTGGGTGCGCGGCGGACTGCCGGGCGTGACGTTTCCCATGCCACATATTCCGGGGAGCGATATCGCCGGGGAAGTGGCGAAGATTGGCGCAGATGTGACGACCGTGAAAGTCGGGCAGAAAGTGGTGCTGGCGCCGGGAGTGAGCTGCGGAAAATGCGCAGCGTGTGTTGCGGGGAATGACAACAAGTGCAGGCAGTTCACGAATCTGGGATACCTGATCGATGGCGGATGCGCAGAGTTTGTGAAATGTCCGGAAGTGAATTGCCTGACGTATCCGGAAAATTTGTCGTGGGAAGAAGCGGCGGCGGTGCCGCTGGTGTTTCAGACGGCTTGGCACATGCTGGTGGGGCGCGCGGAGCTGCAGCCGGGCGAGGACGTGCTGGTTCTGGGAGCGGGAAGCGGAGTGGGGAGCGCGGCGATTCAAATTGCGAAGTTTTTTGGCGCACGCGTGATTTCGACGGCAGGGACGGACGAGAAGCTGGCGAAGGCGCGGGAGTTGGGCGCGGATTTTGGAATCAATTACAAGTCACAGAAGATTCGAGAGGAAGTGCGGAAAATTACCGGAAAACGAGGGGTGGACGTGGTGTTCGAACACGTGGGGACGGCGACGTGGGAGGAAAGCGTGGCGAGCCTGGCGCTGGGCGGGCGGCTCGTGACGTGTGGGAACACGACGGGATATGACGCCAAGATTGATTTGCGGTTTTTGTTCAGCCGGCAGCTTTCGTTGTTGGGGTCGTATATGGGGAAGAAATCGGAGCTGCAAACGGTTATGAAGCTGGTAGCGGCGGGGAGGTTGAAGCCGGTGGTGGATCGCGTGTTTCCGCTGGCGGAGGCGGTGGCGGCGCACAAATATCTTGAGAGTAGCTCTCAGTTTGGTAAGGTGGTGCTGAAAGTGGCGTGAAGCAGGCGAAATATCGGCGGCGGGAAGGAAAAAGATAGCGCAGAGGGCGTGAGGAGCGGGGAGACGAAAGGCGAAATTCGAAGAACGAAAAGCGAAAAGAAAAAAGAAAAAAGAAAAAAGAGAAGAGCCGATCGGGAGATCGGCGGTCCCGGGAGACGCGAAGAGCGATGGCTAGTTGGCAGGCGCATCTGGCGGTGTGGATTGTGAAATGGCGGGTGAAGCGGAGGCTTCACGCCGCGAAAGATTACAAGTACATGCGGAGGGTTCTGCGGCCGGATCCGTACACACTGCCGGAGAGCGTGAAAGTTTCGCCGGCGGAGGTCGGCGGAATTGGCGGCGAGTGGTTGGAAAGCGAGCAGGCGAACGGAGCGGTGCTGCTGTACCTGCATGGCGGCGGGTACTTTGGATGTTCGGCGGAAACGCACCGGCCAATCACGGCATGGTTTGCGGGGCAAGGATTTCGCGTGTACGCGCCGAACTACCGGCTGGCGCCGGAAAATAAATTTCCGGCGGCGGTGGAAGATGTGGTTGCGACGTATCGAGGATTGCTGAGCGAAGGATGCGAGCCGCGGCGGATGGTAGTTGCGGGAGATTCGGCAGGTGGTGGGCTGACGCTGTCACTTTTACTGGCGCTGCGAAACGCGGGTGTGCCGCTGCCGGCGGGAGCGGCGCTTTTTTCGCCGTGGACGGACTTGGCGGCGACAGGTGAGTCTGTGAAAACCAACACGAAGCGTTGCGCGATGTTTCATGGCGAAGACATCGCGCCGAGCGCACGGATGTATTTGGGAGAAACCGATCCACGGGACGCGCTGGCTTCGCCGTTGTATGCGGATTTGGTGGGGCTGCCGCCGATGTTGATTCACGTGGGGGCGGACGAAGTTTTGCGTGACGACTCGACGCGGCTGGCGAGACGCGCGACGGCGGCGGGAGTACGCGTGAAGCTGAAAGTGTGGCCGGTCGTGCCGCACGCGTGGCAGTTGGCGACGTGTAAGATTCCGGAGGCGAGAGAGTCGTTGAAAGAGAGTGCGGCGTTTTTGCGGGACTTGGTAGGGAGCATGGAATCGAAGGTGATGGCGACGGCGGGTTAAGGATGCGAGGGCGCACAGACTGAAGTCTGTGCCTCTTGGACGACGCTACAGAAGCGAAAGATGATGACCGAGAATACGGCGGAAAATCGCAAGGGGAATGAAGTGAGTGTAGACGTATTGATCGTCGGAGGAGGATTCTCCGGACTGTGCATGGCGATCAAGCTGCGCGAAGCGAAGATGAATTCGTTCCTGCTGATCGAGAAGAGCGACGATGTCGGCGGGACGTGGTGGGACAACAAGTATCCGGGATGCGCGTGCGACATTCCTTCGCATCTCTATTCGTTTTCGTTCTGGTTGTCACCGGATTGGACGCGGATGTATCCGGGGCAGGAGGAAATTCACGATTACTTGCGGCGCTGCGTGGAGCATTTCGGAGTTGGGCCGCAGATGCGGCTCAACACAAGACTTTGCCAAGCAGTATGGAATGAGGCGGAAAACGTTTGGGACATTTCGGCGTTGTCTGCCGGGCAAGAGCTGCGAATCAAGGCGCGCATACTCGTTTCAGGGATGGGGGCGCTGCACGTGCCGCAGATACCGAAGCTGCCGGGAGCGGAGCGGTTTGCGGGACCAACGTTTCATTCCTCGCAGTGGAAGCACGATGTGGAGCTGGACGGGAAAAACGTGGCGGTGATCGGGACGGGAGCGAGCGCGATTCAATTTGTGCCGCAGATTGCGCCGCGTGTGGCGAAGCTGAATCTGTTTCAGCGGACGCCGCCGTGGATTGTGCCGAGGCACGATTTTGCGATTCCGGAAAAGTGGAAGAAGCGATTCCGGCGGTATCGGCCGGCGATGTGGGGATTTCGCCAGTACATTTTCTGGCGGCAGGAATTTCGCGTGCTGGGATTTATGGGAAACAAGTGGGTGCGCGGAAAGGCTACGGAAATCGCGCTGCGGCTTTTGAAGCGCAAAGTGAAGGATCCAGCGCGGCGTGAGGCGTTGACGCCAAAATACGAGTTGGGATGCAAGCGCGTGCTGGTGTCGGACGACTTTTATCCGACGATGAATCGCGAAAACGTGGAGCTGGTGACGGCGGGAATCAAAGAGATCTGCCCGCACAGCATTGTGACGGCGGATGGAGTGGAGCGGCCGGTGGACGTGCTGATTTACGGCACGGGATTTCGCGCGACGGAGCCGCTGGTCGGCGTGCGCGTGGTGGGGCGAGGCGGCGTGGACCTGCACGAAGCGTGGCGGGAGCGCATGAGCGCGTTTTGGGGCATCACGGTAAGCAGCTTTCCGAATTTTTTCTTGCTGCTGGGGCCAAACACGGGATTGGGCCACAACTCCGTGGTGCTGATGATCGAAGCGCAGGTGCGCTACGTGATGAGTTGCTTGAAGATGATGAAGCGGCAGAAGCGAAACGTGATTGAAGTGCGAGCGGAAGCGCAGAAGCAGTTCGTTGCAAGCGTGCATGAACGGTTGAAGGGAACGGTGTGGCAGTCGGGCGGATGCAAGAGTTGGTATCAGGATCAGCGTACGGGAGAAAATACGGCGTTGTGGCCAGGGTCGGTGTTGGAATATGTGCGGAAGACGAGGCATGCGGCGCGGGCGGACTACACGCTGACCTAGCTGAGCAGCTGAGTTTGTGCGCAGCGTGACGGTGTGAGAAAATGGGGTGAGACGAGGGCCACATGAGCACATCGCTCGGGAAACACGTCACGCTGACGAAGCCTGACGATTTCGGCAGCCTGCTAAAAGACGAAGGCATCATTTTCACGACGCTGGATAAGGCCGTGAATTGGGCGCGCAAAAGCTCGATTTGGCCGCTAGGATTCGGCCTGGCGTGCTGCGCGATTGAAATGATGTCCATGGCCGCAGCGCGGTTTGACGTAGCGCGCTTTGGCGCGGAAGTGTTTCGGCCGTCACCGCGGCAAGCGGACTTGATGATTGTGGCCGGCCGGCTTTCGCAGAAAATGGCGCCGGTGATTCGCCAACTGTACGACCAAATGCCCGAGCCGAAGTGGGTGATTTCGATGGGCGCGTGCGCGACGTCGGGCGGCGTGTTCAACAACTACGCGATCGTGCAGGGCTGCAACCAGGTAATTCCGATCGATGTCTACGTGCCGGGGTGCCCGCCACGGCCGGAAGCCGTTTTGTACGCAATTCTGCAACTGCAAAAGAAAATCGACAACGAAAAAGGTTCGTTCAAGCGCGCGTTGAATCTTGCCTAGCTCTAAGCGCGAATCAGACCAGAAGCTGTCGAGATTTGGTAAAGCTGTTTCCAGCCAGCATAGAGGCATGCGCAAATCTTTTCGTACTCCTGCCGCGGTTTCGCTGGCCATTTTTGTTTTCATTTTGCTGTCGCTCTCCGGTTGCGCGATCTTCGACTACCATGCCCACGCCCCAGTTCCCCGCTGGAACCTTGTTTGGCATGACGAATTCGATCAGCCAGATGGCGCGCGTCCCGATCCGCACAAGTGGAAATTCGACATAGGTGGCGGCGGCTGGGGTAATCACGAGTTGGAGTACTACACAGACCGGCTGGAAAATGCGCGAATTGAAAAAGGGAATCTGGTCATCACGGCGAAGCAGGAGAGTTACACCGGCGTTGATGGTGTGACGCGCGATTTCACCTCGGCGCGGCTGAAGACACAGGGAAAGTTTGCGCAGGCGTACGGGCGATTTGAAGCACGCATCAAGATTCCGGAAGGGCAGGGAACCTGGCCGGCGTTCTGGATGCTGGGACAGAACATCGGAGAAGTGGGCTGGCCGAAGTGCGGCGAGATTGACGTAATGGAGAATATTGGAAAAGAGCCGACTACCGTGCACGGGTCGCTGCACGGGCCGTTTCCGGGAGAGCGAGCGAGCAATTTAACTTCGGTGTTCAGCTTGCGGTCGAACGCGAAGCTGGCTGCGAATTTTCACGTGTATGCGGTGGAATGGGAGCCTGGCGCCGTTCGTTTTTTCCTTGACGACTTCCTGTACGCGGCCTTTACGCCGGAGTCGCCGGGCAGCGGGCCGTGGGTGTTCGACCATCCATTTTTCATTTTGTTGAATGTGGCAGTCGGCGGCAATTGGCCGGGCAATCCCGATGAGACGACAATATTCCCGCAAGAAATGCTGGTGGACTACGTGCGTGTCTATACTCCGAGCTAGAAGTCTTCAAGCGGGGAAGGAGGACCGACGGTGATGACGAAAGCTTCCGATCCAGTGCGAGAATTTCTGCGGCATTTGGTGGCTACGGTGGCGTATCGCGGAGGAAAGGCGCTGCGCGGAGCGCCGGAGTCGTTCGCAAACTTCGCAGTGGGCGAAAAGCCCAGGACGCCGGCGCAGATTCTTGCGCACATCGGGGACCTGTTTGACTGGGCGCTCTCGATCGCGCGCGGCGAGCAAAGCTGGAACGATGCCAAGCCGCGGCCGTGGAATGAGGAAGTAGAGCGATTTTTTGCAGCGCTGAAAAAGTTCGACGATTTTCTGGCGTCAGGCGAGCCGTTGCGAGCTCCGGCGGAGGGATTATTTCAAGGCCCGATTGCAGATGCGCTGACGCACGTTGGGCAGATTGCGATGCTGCGGCGATTGGCGGGTTGTCCGATCAAGGGCGAAAACTATTTCAAGGCGGAAATTGCCGCGGGGAGAGTCGGGAGCGATCAGGCGGCACCGCGGAGAGAATTTTGAGGTCGGATCGGAACAGTTAGGGCGAGAGGAAGTCGGAACTCGAAAAGCGGAACTCGAAAGGCTAGGTTCTAAAAGCTAAAAGAAAGGCGCCGATCGGGAGATCGGCGGTCCCGGGGGAAAGCTGACAGTCCGAAGTGAGCGGATGTAGCAAAACATGCCTAACGCAAGGCTTCTGGGAATTCCGCGACAGTTGCGGAGCCACTCGACCAGCGGAGAGCGGTGCCGGGCGCGGCGAATTCGCGGCGGAGGTAGCCGATGCCGATAGCGATAGATTTCGGAGCGAACAGGGCGGCGCGGGTGATGATGCCCGCGTCCTTGCCATCGGCTGTCAACGATTCACCTGATGCGGGAACACTCGTGCCATCGAAAATCAGACTCACGCGCTGACGATTGACCTGCCCGCGCGAGCGCACACGTTCGACAATCTCCTGGCCGGTGTAACAACCTTTAGTGAAGCTGATGTGGCTGTTTTGTAGCCCGGCTTCGTGCGGGATTTGTTTTTCGCCGAAGTCATAGCCGAACCAAGGGATGCCTTGCGCGAGGCGAACAGCGCTGAGGGCGGCGTAGCCAACAGGCCCTCCACTGTGTTGTTTCACTTGTGCAAGAAGCGCTTCCCAAAGGTTCGCAAGATGGGCTCGCTCAGTCAGGAATTCGCAGCCGGGAGAATCGCCGGCTGAGCGCCTCGTAACCCAGCAGGGAATTGAAGCGAAAGCGGTTTCGACAGATTCGAGCTCCTGAAGCGCAGAAAGATCGACTCCGGAACCTGCTTTCGCTACGAAAGCAGATTCGGGGCCTGCGAGGGCGAGCGTGCCGAAGCGGGGCGATTCGTCGGCGAGAGTGACGTCGTCCATGATGATGTATTTGTCGAGCCACTCGATAAGCCGCTCGCGAATCATATCGTAGGAAATGCAGAAAAGGCTTTCAGGCCGAGCGCAGGTTTCGATTTCGGCGAGGATGTGGCCCTGCGGATTCAGGAGCAGAGAGGCGGCGCCACGATTTACAGCGAGGTCTTTGATGTTGTTGGTGAGAATGGCGTTCAGGTAGCGTACGCGGTCAGGGCCAGTGAACGAGAGATAGCAGCGATAATTTTTATCGAGAAGCGCGACGGAGCGGAGCGCGAAGAGCTGCTCTGCGAGTGGATCTATCCAGCGATCCGGTAAAGAGCAACCGAACCAAGTGGACAACTTTGCGCCGGACGCCGCGTGAAAAGCGGCTAGTGGAGTTTCAAGGGCGGTGGGAGTTTCATCCATGTCGCGTTGTTGCGGCCTCGAGTAGCTTAGCAAAGCCCGGGAGGTTGCGCGAAAAGGAGCGGTTACTTGGCAAGCCGCGATGGTGAGCCGCGATTCGAGCAATGCTACAATGCTAAGTTATGACCGACGCGGTGCGCACGTTTGACGCGGTTTCACAGGGATTAATCCAAATCACCATTCCGGTAGGCATGCTGCAGTGCAATTGTTCGATTGTCGGCGATCCTGTTACGCGGGAAGCGCTGGTGATCGATCCGGGCGATGAAGTGACGCGTATTCTGGAGTTGCTCGGGCGCCACAAGCTGACGGTGAAAGCGATTGTCAGCACGCACGCGCATATAGACCACGTCGGCGGACTGAGCAAATTACACCAGTACACGGGCGCGCCGATTTTGATGCATCGCGACGACCTTCCGCTCTATCAAGGAATGGAAGTGCAGGCGGCATTTCTGGGGGTTCCGACGCCAGAGACCTCCGACGTCGACCAGCTCTTGAAGGAAGGCGACTCGCTGAGTTGGGGGTCGTACGAAGCGACCGTGTTGCACACGCCGGGACACACGCCGGGAAGCGTCTGCCTGTATCTTCCGAAGAAAGACATTGTTGAGGCGCCGGCGTTTACGCCACGGCTTTTTGCCGGCGATACGCTTTTCGCGGGGAGCATCGGGCGCACGGATTTGTGGGGCGGATCGTTCGAACAGATCACGGAATCGCTGCGCGGCAAATTGATGGAATTGCCGGATGAAACGGTCGTTTATCCGGGCCATGGGCCGATGACGAGCATCGGGAAAGAGCGCAATACCAATCCGTTTTTGATCAATACCTGATTCTGCGGCGTGCCAGAATGCGCCCGGGCCCACGCCTCGTTCTTCTTCGCGAAAAAATGTGAGCTAAACGATTCAGTTCCGCGCTTCGCGTTCGCGCTTTAATTCTTCCATCACCGACTGAACGAGTTGTTTGGCGTGCTCGAGTTCCTGCGTAATCATGCGCAGATCCATGGCGGGGAGCGTGGGATTGCGCTGGCTGGTGCAATAGACGCCGTGCTGGCCGACGAGCACGAGCGCGTTGGTAACGCGGTCGAGCGACACTGCGAGGCGGCCACGCTTCCGGCCGTACATCTGTTCGAAACGCTCCAGTTCATCCTTGTGTTCGTCAAAGGCATTCATCAAGTTTTGTCCTCACCGGCGCGGCCGCGGAGTGCAGGCAGCAGCGACCGGTTGCACATCGGGCACACTATTGACGCACTAAACTTTACCGCACGCGACGCACGGCACATAATCCGCTGAAGCCACCAGGAGACGGCGTGACTACTCCCCCTGGGTGAAGTGCGAGAGTTCGGCGATACGGAGACCGGTCCCGCAGCGAGCTTGGGAAGGGATGCGGCTGGAGCAACCTGAAAATGCGACGATCCGATCTGGTGCAGCACAAGGAGAAGGACAAAGGAGCCGTGACGCGCACGTCGCAAATTGTGTTTGGCGAGCGGCAACATCTGCTGCGCGTGCTGGATTCTCTCGAAGGCACGGATCTGCCAATCGCAAGGCTGCAGCAGGAGCGCCACGTGCTGGAAGATTTGATCCACGCACGGACGCGGGAGCTCAACCAAATCAATACCGCGTGGGACGAAAAAATTGGACTGGTGCTGAGCGCGGATGCCAAGCCGGAGATGCTCGAAAAGCTGGTGCGGCAGGCCCCGGAAGAAGATTTCTATCTGCTGCGGTTGATCAGCGAACACCCACGGTCAAACGCGAAGACTTTGAACAAACTGGCGAAGCACCCATACGGCGCGATTCGCGAGAATGTGGCGCGGCATCCAAATGCCGACGCGGCGACGCTCACATGGCTAAGTAAGGATCGCAGCCAGCCGTTGTGGTACCTGGTCGCCTTCAACCCCAACACGCCGACGCCGCTGCAACGGCGACTGCGCGACCGGCTGAAAAAGCTGGGTGAAAATCAAGTTTCGCGATAACTACTATCCGCAATTCGCGGCGTCCTCAACATGGTGGAAACGTGCGTCCGAAAAACCGGCGCGCGCATTTGCTTTCCCGCATTCCTTAAGTCATCGCTCTCGGAAGCAACGACTCCGGTTCTTACCCGGCGCGATTAGTTGCGAAGTACGGCCGATAGTAGAATGGCCCACGCAATTGGTTCGCGCGACGCGGACTTGACTGCGAAAAACGACCAACTGACGACGGTGAGATGAGCGCGGAATCGCAAAGTGGACAAATTGTGCGGACGCGGAAAGGGCTCGTGGTCGCGCTGTCGCTTGCGCTGGTTGTGCCATGCGTTTGGCACCGTCACATTGAGGCAGGTGATCTTGGGAGTCACGTCTACAACGCCTGGCTCGCGCAGTTGATTGAGAAGGGCCAGGCGCCCGGAATGTACATCGCGCGTCAGTGGAACAACGTACTCGTCGATTGGTTGATGCTGCATTGCGCGAATCTTTTCGGGTTTGCAGCCGCGGAGAAGGTGGTTGTTTCCGCGTGCGTGCTGATTTTTTTCTGGGGAGTGTTCGCATTCCTCTCGGCGGTGAGCGGGCGCCCGCCGTGGCTGCTAGCGCCATGTATCGCGATGCTGGCGTACGGGTATTCGTTCAACATGGGCTTTTTGAACTACTACGTGTCGCTGGGATTGGCGGCGCTGAGCCTCGCGCTGCTCTGGAAGGGAAAAGGAGCGCGGCGCATTTGGGGAGTGCTCATCGTGCCGTTTGTGATTTTGGCGCACCCGTTGGGATTGGTGTGGCTGGCGGGAGTTGGACTATACGTTTTCTTGTGGACGAAGCTGCCAAGGTGGTGGAGTTCGCTCCTTCCCGTTGTCGCGGTGTTGGGGTTAATCGCTATGCGATGGTATCTGGCGCACCGCGTGAAGTTCCCGGTCGCTTGGTCGGATACTCCGCCCTATGTGCTGAATGGAGCCGACCAACTGATGTTGTATCGCGAGCGCTATGTTTGGCTGGCGTGGGCGGCGGTGATCTTTGGCGTCATTTCATTTTTGCTTGGCTTGCGCGCGTCTTGTGGCGACGACACATTTCTGAAGCGGCTTTTTCTGCCGGCGCAGCTCTATGCGATCGCTTTTTGCGCCACCGCGCTGCTGCCGAATGATTTGCGGCCGTCACTTTACGAAGGATGGATTGGCCTGTTGGTTTTTCGACTCACGACGGTTTCTGCGATTTTTGGACTCTGCGTTTTGGCGTGCTGCAAATTCTCGAAGTGGCACCTGGCGGGATTCAGTGTCATCGCGGTCCTTTTCTTTGGATTTCTTCACCAGGATACGAGAGACATCAACGTAATGGAATCCAACGCGGCGAAATTATTCGCAGGCCTGCCGTACGGCACGCGGGTGATTCCGACAATTGTGGCGCCGGAGGACTCACGCATCGAATTCATTGGTCATTCGCTGGACCGCGCTTGCATTGGGCACTGCTTCACGTACTCGAACTACGAGCCGTCGTCGGGCCAGTTTCGCGTGCGGGCGGGGAAGGGAAGTCCAATTGCGACGGACTCGGCGGACGACTCGTCGGACATGGAGAGTGGCGCTTACGAGGTGCAGGATACGGACCCGCCGCTGGTGCAAATCTATCAATGCGACGTTGCGGACTGGAAACGGCTGTGCCTGCACAGTTTAGCCGTAGGTGACACCACGGGCCGGTTAGGTCTCCACGAGGCTCCGGAGTGGAATTCCGGCGATCCGGCGAAGTAGACAAATTGGCTCTTGCAGCAGTCCAATTTCGTGTAAAATTGGCGCAAGGTGAGAGACAATGTTGCCACTGCATCTCCAGCCTGAGAGCCACGTTCCGCTGTACGTTCAACTCCGCGACCAATTGCGTTCCCTGGTGCACGCAGGCGATTTGCGCCCCGGCGACCGCATCCCGGCGAGCCGCGAACTTGCCGTCATGCTCGGTGTACACCGGACGACGGTCGCGAACGCCTATGCCGAACTTGAGTCCGAAGGGCTGATTCAAGGGCACGTTGGGCGGGGCACTTTTATCAAGGGAAATGGAAACGGTTTGAAGTTGACGCCGCCTCCACCGCCGGTCTTAAGCGGCGGCGAGGGCGTGCGATGGGAGTTGTTGTTCGCGGACGAGCGCGGTGAAGAAGCGCTCAGCCGCTTGACGGCGAGCGCGCCGGAGAATGCGCTGTCGTTCGTGATGGCCCGGCCGGCCGAGGAATATTTTCCGGTCGATGAGCTGCAGACGTGCGTGAACGCAGTGCTGCGGCGAGAGGCTATAGAAGTTCTTCGCTTAGGGCCATCGGACGGCTATGGGCCGCTCAAAGAAGCGCTCATTGAATTGCTGCGCGGAGACGGAATACCGGCGAAAGACGAAAATCTGCTGATCACGGACGGCTGCCAGCAATCGCTCGACGTTATCAGCAAAGCGTTCGTACGGCCGGGAGACACGGTCATTCTGGAGAATCCCACTTATCCCGGCGCAGTGGCGATATTCCACGGAGCGCGAGCACGCTGCCTCGGCGTGCCGATGCGGACGCGGCCAGAGCCGGGCGTGTCGCTCGGGATTGACCTCGAAGCGCTGGAAGCCACGCTGGCTGCGAATCGCGTAAAGCTGATTGTGCTGACGCCCGATTTCCAGAATCCGACGGGGACGTCGATGCCGCTTTCTTCGCGGCGAAAAGTGCTGGAATTGGCAGGCCGCCACCAGGTTCCGGTGGTTGAGGACCATATTTACGCGCGGCTGCACGCGCGGGATGAACGCGTGCCCTCGCTGAAGCAGCTCGATCGCGCGAACATCGTGATCCATATCGACAGCTTCGCGAAAGTGGCGTTTCCCGGGCTGCGCGTAGGTTGGATTGTCGCGCCAGCTACGGTCATCGAACGGTTGCGGATCGTGAAGCAAACGACGGACCTGCACACGGACCAGCTTGCGCAGGCGACGCTGGCAGAGTTTCTGCGGCGTGGGATGTTTTCGAGGCACGTTGCGAAAATGCGCAAGGTTTATGCCTCGCGCTTGACTGCGTTGGACGAAGCTTTGCGCAAACACATGCCGGAAGGCACGCGCTGGACGAGGCCTGACGGCGGGATGTGTTTGTGGCTGGAACTTCCGCCGGGCTTCGACGCGAGCGAGTTGCTGATTCATGCCAAGGAGCGAGCTGTTCTGTTCGCTCCGGGGCGATACTTCTACGTGCAAAATCCGCTGCCCAACACATTGCGGTTCGGGTTCGCCGGCCTCGATGAAAAGCAGATTGCTCGCGGAGTCGCGACGCTGGCGGACCTGCTACGCATCGAAATGCGAAAGCGGCAGCGGGGCGTGCGTCGTGCGGAACGCAGCCGGGTAGCATTGGTTTGATTTACGGGCGACCCGAATGCCAGCGCTGACGGCGAAATAGGGGAGGCTGGACTCATTTGACGGAGAAGATCATCCTCGCGCCGAACCCGGAGAACCGTTGCTTTGGCTGCGGTGGCGCGAACGGCTCGGGAATGAAATTGACGTTCGAGCAGGACAACGCCAATCGCCGGATCGTAGGCCGGTTCACGCTCGGCGCGACATATCAGGGCGGCGGGGGAATGGCGCACGGAGGGATTATCGCGCTGCTGCTCGACGAGGCAATGGGCAAGGTCTGCCGCTTTCGAGAAGTACGTGCGGTAACCGCGGAGCTTACGGTGGAATACCTGAAACCGGTGAAAGTGGATCAGGAAATTGTCGTGGAGGGTTACGAGACGGAGTCAAAGGGCCGGAATCTGTTTCTGGCCGGTGAGATTCGGAATTCTGCGGGAGAAGTGCTGGCGAGAGGCCGCGGGCGTTTTGTAGTCATCAAGCCACGAGAAGTAGAGCGAGCGGCACAGCCGGCATAAACGCATTCGGGCCAGCAATGGGCTCACAAATTTTGTGAATTGGAGGAGCGGAGAAATGGACGCAAAAAAGGTGAACGGAAGCGGAAACGCGAGCGCCGGCTCTAACGAGTGGCGCGTAAAAGTCGGCCTGGCCGAAATGCTCAAGGGTGGCGTGATTATGGACGTCACGACTGCTGAGCAAGCCAGAATTGCAGAAAAAGCCGGAGCGTGCGCGGTGATGGCACTGGAGCGCGTGCCGTCGGATATCCGCAAAGAAGGCGGCGTGGCGCGCATGGCCTCGATCAAGGTGATCCGCGAGATCATGAAGACCGTCACGATTCCTGTGATGGCGAAAGTCCGCATCGGGCATTTTGCGGAGGCGGAAGTGCTGCAGGCGCTCGAAGTGGATTTCATCGACGAGAGCGAAGTCTTGACGCCCGCGGACGAAGAGAATCACGTGTGGAAGCACGATTTTCGCGTGCCGTTCGTCTGCGGTGCACGAAACCTCGGCGAGGCGCTGCGCCGCATCGCGGAAGGCGCGGCGATGATCCGTACGAAGGGCGAAGCGGGCTCTGGAAACGTGGTGGAAGCGGTGCGCCACATGCGCACCATCGTGAGCCAGATGAAGAAGCTGACCACCATGCGCGATGACGAACTGATGCACGAAGCAAAGGAACTTGGCGCGCCGCTTGAACTGATTCGGCAGATTGCCAAGACCGGGAAGCTGCCGGTACCGAATTTCTCCGCCGGCGGAATCGCTACGCCCGCCGACGCGGCGCTGGTTCGGCGCCTCGGAGCGGAAGCGGTTTTCGTGGGCTCGGGGATTTTCAAGTCGAGCGATCCGGAAGCACGCGCGAAGGCGGTCGTGAAGGCGACGACGCACTTTGAAGATCCGAAAGCCGTCCTCGAAGCGCATGAAGAGCTGGGCGAAGCGATGCGCGGGATTGACGTACGGCAATTGGAAGAAAAGGACCTGCTCTCGACGCGCGGCTGGTAAGAGCTCTGAAAGCAGAATCGATCTGCGTTCTGAGGGGCGCAGCGCGGCCGCGCAGGCCGCAACAACAAGCTAATGGAGTCGACGAAGTGAAGATTGGGATTTTGGCGGTGCAAGGGGATTTCGAAGCGCACGCGGCGATGCTCTCCGAGATGGGAGTGGAAACCGTTGAAGTGCGCACGGTGCGGGACCTCGAAGGATGCGACGGCCTGATTCTGCCGGGCGGTGAAAGTACAACGCAGCTTCAGTTCATGCAAGAAGAAGGATTGTTTGACGCGGTGAAGCGATTCGCAGCAGATGGCGGAGCGATTTTCGGTACGTGCGCGGGAGCGATACTGCTCGCGACAAATGTCAAGAATCCCGAGCAGGCTTCGCTCGGTTTGCTGGACATGACCGTGCTGCGCAATGCGTACGGGCGCCAGATCGCAAGCGACGTCGTCCGCGGCGCGTCGAATCTAAAGAGAGAACCGCTCGAGATGGTCTTCATTCGCGGGCCAATTATCGAGAGCGTGCGATCGGGTATGGAAGTGCTCGCGGAATATGCGGGCAAACCGGCGCTGGTGCAAAAGGGGCGCATCATGGCCGCGACATTCCACCCTGAACTTACGAACGACACGACCGTGCATCAACATTTTCTGAATCTCGCAGCAAAAGAGACGCCACAAGCAGCGCTGTCGCGCTAAGCGCAAAGCATCCAGTTGGTTGCTCGCGCGAAGAATCCAGCACCACAGCCGGCGGTTAGCCCTAGCCACCGAACCGTCACAGGACTAAAGCGGTGCGCGCCAATTGTTGCGACCGGTGGGCATCCCCGCTAGTCTATCTGCAGTGAGAGTTTTCCAATTGGGACAACCGCGAACTAAAGTCCTTTTTGTTTGTCTGGGCAATTCGTGCCGCAGTCCGATGGCCGAGGCCATTGCGAAGAAGGATTCCGCGGAAATCATCGAAGCCTCCAGCGCCGGACTGGCGCCGCTTGGTTTCGTCGCCGGAATGACGAAAGCGACTTTAACGGCGAACGGTTATGCGACGCACGAGTTAGACTCTAAACCGATACTGCGCGAAGAGTGGGATGCCGCGGACATCGTGATTAACATGAGCGGCAGGTCGCGTGAACACGCATTCCGGAATTTCGCCAAAGTCGAAGACTGGGAGATCGAAGATCCTTACGGTGAGGATCCGGAGGTTTATCAGCGGACATTCGAGGACATCCGGCGGCACGTTGGGGCATTGACTGCAAAATTACAGGAGAATAGGCGCGAGCCCCATCCGCGTCGTAGCCCGGCGAAGGTGAGCAGACGGCATGATTTCTGAACAAGGCAGGGAAGCTTGAAGCGGGAAAAAACCAGCGTCTCGCAGGAAGATTATCTCAAAGCGATTTGGGAAATGCTGGAGGGCGACCAAGTTCCCATAAGCGCGCGACTCGCGGAAGAGCTCGAAGTGACACCACCGGCCGTAACAGCGGCGCTCAAGCGTATGGCGCGCGATGGACACGTCCATGTGGCGCGCGATGGACGAATTGATCTCACGCGCAAGGGCCGCAGCGTGGCGGAACGTCTTGCGTTGCGCCATCAACTCGCCGAGATTCTGCTCACGGAAGTGATCGGCCTGTCCTGGGCCAAAGCGCACGATGAGGCGGAGCGACTCGAACACGGAATTTCCGAGGAAGTCGAAGCTCTCCTGTTGAAACGTTTTGGGAACAAAAGGAGCTGCCCTCACGGTGTACCCATGCGCGGCGGTGTGGCGAAACTGCGAAGTCAGGGTGCGGTGTTGCTCTCCGAGCTAAGGCCGGACGATTCCGCGGAGATCGTTTGCGTTTACGAAAAAGATCCGCAGTTCCTGGAATTCCTCGAGGGGCTTCGACTGCGTCCTACCACCAAAATCAATGTGTTGCAGCGCGAGTACGACGAAACGATGACGCTGCGCTCTGACGGCCGGACCATGCATCTCGGCAAGCCGGCCACTTCGCGGATATGGGTTCGCAAAATAAATAGCTGACTCTGCGCCAGGCTCTCAGGCTTGTTGTTCCAAGAGCGCTTTCAAGCGCGCATAGCCGGTTCGACTAACCGGCAGCCGCGTACCATCCCGCAATATTGCAAGCTTGCTGTCTTTTCCGTACGGTTCAATCCGCGTGACGCGCTCAAAGTTCACGACGTACGAGCGATGCACGCGAACGAACCGCTTCGGATCGAGGCACGCTGCCAGCCCCGCGATGGTCTGCTGCTTCAGATGCTTCTTGCCTTCGCTTGCCAGCGAAACGTAGTCGTCTTGCGCTTCAGCGTAGTCAAGTTTTTCTACGGGGATCAGCGTCACACGCGTGCCGTCCTTCACGACGAGGCGTTCCAGAAATTGTTGCGGAGGGCGCGCCGCCGCAGCTAATTCGGTGGCCGACGGCGCTTTGTTTCCGATGCGAGACTTCGCGCGTTCCAGTGCCGCTTCGAAGCGCTCGCGGCCAACCGGTTTCAAAAGGTAGTCCACCGCGTGCACGTCGAATGCGCGCATGGCGTATTGGTCGTACGCCGTTACGAAAATTACCGCGGTTTCCGTGCCGATGAGCTCCAGGACATCGAAGCCGGTCAGCTTAGGCATCTGCACATCGAGAAAAATGAGGTCCGGCTTGTGTTCGGCGACGGCTTTGACGGCCTCGAAGCCATTGCCGCACTCGCCTACCACCTCTATTTCGGCGCGAGTCTTGATGAGTTCACGCAGCGCGAGGCGGGCGAGGTCCTCGTCATCCACGATCAGTGCCCGGAGCTTTTTTTCGGGATGGGTCATACCCGGCGAACCTCGGCAGTATTCGCTGGAAGTGAGAGCTCGACGCGAAATTTTTCGTTTTCGGCGCTTACATGCAAGTTCGCGGAGTCGCCATAGAGCGTCTCCAGCCGCTGACGAACATTTCGCAGCCCAAGGCCACCTTTCCGAGTTGGTGTGGACTCTGGATCAAAAGAGTTTTCGACCGCCAGCAGCATGCGGCCGTTCTCAGCGGCACTCGAGACGCGAATAAATCCTCCCCCTGAAAGATTGGCGATGCCATGAGTAATCGCATTTTCGACGAGTGGCTGGAGGATGAGCGGCGGCAATTGCAGAGCCTTTGTGGCTTCTTCAATGTGTTCTTCCATCTGCAGGCGCGTGCCAAAACGCACTTTTTCGATGGCGAGGTAACGATCGACGAGCGAGAGCTCTTCGGATAACGGCACGCTCGTTTTTTCGCCGAGACCGAGCGTCATTCGCAAAAAGTCAGCCAAAAGGATGCACATTTCGCGCGCTTTTTCGGGGTCCACGCTGGTCAGGGCGCTGATGGAATTCAGGCTGTTGAACAAAAAATGCGGGTTCACTTGCGCTTTTAACGCTCGCAGTTCCGCATCGCGCGCGAGGACGCTGGTCTCCAGCACCCGGGCTTCGGCTTTTCTGGAATCTTCTACCGCCAGAAGCACATAGTGCAGGGCGACGGAAAGCAGATACAGCAGAAATCCCGCGCCGAAAATAATCGGCACCTGCGAGGAAAAACGATCGTCGAGTCCACGAAACGCCGGAAAGCTCGCCAGCGCCAGTACAAGAGACTTCGCGCAGGCTACCCACAACAGGCTGACGATCACCGCGGCCGAAACTTGCGTGAGCCAAAGCCTCTGGCTCGTACTTTTCTGCAACGGCGCTGCTTTACACGAATACCAGGCTGAGAGGCAGACAAACTGGTAGACCAGACACAGCGGCAAGGTAATCGCGGTGGCGTCTTGCCAGCCCAATTTTCCCGGCACAGCGAGCAAATAGTCGAGGATTGCTGCGATGGGAAGCCACGCGAGCAAGTACAGCCCGAAGCGTTTGAACGGCGTGAGGAGGGGATGCATAGATGCAGCTCAGTTCTTGACCTCCACACCTCCGAATACGATGGTTCCGGTGATGATAAGCGTCTTCCGATTTGATGTACCCGTCGGATCGATCACGATGCGCTCGCGCGTTTTGTCTTCGAATCCTCCAAGTATGGGCATGCTTCGTGAATGCACGTGCCAATTATCGGGGACGCGAATCTCCACGCCCCCGAAAATGCAATTAATTTCGAGGACGGCTTCGTCGTCCAGATTCGCTTCGCGGAAATCCAGTTCCACGCCACCAAAGATGGAGACGGCTTTCCCGCCCCGGAAGTGCTGTCCGCTGTACTTACGGATACATCCTCCGAAGATTGCGACGGCGTACAGCGTGTCGGGATCTGCCGCGTCAGCCGCAAACTGCCGGCGAAATTCCTCGGCTGCTCCGGGCTTGACCCAATCAACCTTCGGCTTCCTCATGCTATATCGACGAGTCTCGAAAGATCCCCATATGAGCAATACTCCGATGGCAATGATTGCAAGTGGCCAGAATTCCCGGAATGTAAGGCGAATCAGCCCCAACGCATTCAGCTGTAGAATAATTCCGGCGCAAATCAGGATAAGTCCGAATCCGCGAGCTCCGTGACTTGTGATGTTCATCAATCCGAGGAGCACTAGAAGCAGCGGCCAATACCTCGCGATGTTTGCGATCGGCGCAAGTCCCATGTGATCGAGCAGGAGCGCGACGCCGACCAGCACGAGCACCAGGCCCCACGCAAACCCCCAGCGCACGTCCCCCGCAAGCATCACTTTTGGGCGTTTCACGTCTTGGGTGTCTTGATCGGCCATCAACAGTCTCCCCGCATCGAGTCCACTAGCCCCTCCGCTTCCCGCCCCATCCTTCGCGATCGCCGCGCATGAAGCCGCGCTACGCCGACAATGACGGCCACCAGCGCGACGAATAATACCAAGATACGCCAGACCACGGTGACGTAGTTGACTTCGTGGAACGCTATGGCCTGCGTTACGTTCAGGATCGCGCCCCCCAGCGTCGGAAGCGCTTCGAAGATGCCATCCTTTAATCTTCCGATGAGCGAAGCGAGCGGCTGGACCAGAAACGACACGTCCGCCAGAAGTGCTGTAAGCCCCAAGGCCACTAAGCCCTGTCCGATGTAATCCATTTGCCCTTGTTCCGCAGTCCGTTGCTTAGCCATACGCCCTCCGAACCCGCCACTTTGCCTGCCCACGCACGAGCCTACGGGTCCATTTCAAGTCTTGCATCCGTTTTTCGGCTAACGGTTGGGCATTACCGGCGAATGACGGGTGGTATCGGCGGGCATCGACACGGACTGAACGAGGGCGAGTACTAGGCCCCTCTTGCAAATTGGAACAGTTCGCAATAGGGTATGCCGCACATATTGGCGCAGCCTTTGCGCCTCGTACGATCAATCCTATACTTCACACGGAGATCGTCTTGCATCCTAATTATCGAAAAGGGCTCAGCGGCGAGCGCTGGCGCTGGATTCTTTATGTTGCGTTTGCGATTGGCGGCGCATTTCTGACGTTTGTCGCCGCTCGAGCGGAGCAAACGGCATCCGATCACGCAACATTTCGGAAGCTGATTGATGCGTATTGCGCGGCGTGGAGTACCGGCAACACGGAAAATCCCGCACGGTTTTACGCCAAAGAGGACGGTCTTGTGTTCTACGATGTGGCGCCGTTCGCCTACCACAGTTGGAGAGAGTATCGCGCCGGCGCGCAAAAGGAGCTTTTCGCGAATCTTGCGAGCGGCACTCTCACCGCCGGAAAAGATTTGAAGGTCAGCCGTCACGGGACCGTGGCCTGGACTACCGTTTCCATGCATTTCTCAGAAAAGACAAAGGACGGTAAGGATCTTGAAACAGACATCCGGTATACCGGCATTTGGGAAAAGCGGCCCTCCGGATGGCTTCTGGTTCATGAACATTTGTCGGCGCCGTTGCAAACGAACTAGCAATTTACTTGGGAGCAGGCACGAAAAGTGCCTGGGCAAGACCGATGATTAAGACCATGCGGTACTACTGGAACGTTGCTCGCGGGTATCGCCTGAAACCCTGGAAAAGCCCCTATCTGCGCTGGCGATTCGAGACATTTCTGGGCAAAGAAGGCGCGAATCTTGATGCGCGCAAATTCTTCCACCTCTCCTGGAAGTACCGGGCGAATATGATGCGTTTCATGGACTGGGCGTCCGAGCGCAAGCGCGCACAGCGCCCGGCCCGCCATCACGCCTGATTCCCTCCTTCACCCCTCCCGTGCGCCCCAAAACGGTGCTGCGACGTATGCGTTTCGCGAGCGTATAATTCAGCCAGAGAGGGGATCCGTGAGCGAACTGACGATCCTCCAAAAGACGGAGCAGTTGCACGAGGCGCAATGGTGGGAACCCGAAAGCGGCGGCCGCGTGCACTGCTACCTTTGCCCTCGCCACTGCCACATCCATTCCGGACAGTCTGGCTTTTGTTTTATACGCGTGAATCGCGACGGCAAGCTCTTCAGCCTCGGTTACGGGGCGCCCGCCGCTCTGCAAATCGATCCCATTGAAAAAAAACCGCTCAATCACTTCCTGCCCGGTACTCGCGTTTTCAGCATGGGCACGGCCGGCTGCAACATGGGCTGTTTTTTTTGCCAGAACTGGGACATCTCCAAATCGCGCCAGGATCAGGTTCGTTCGCAAAGCGTCCCTCCTGACGATGTTCCCTTGTTGGCCCTGCAATATGGTTGCGATTCGCTAGCGTTTACGTACAACGAGCCGACGATCTGGGGCGAATACGTAATCGATATTTGCAAAGCGGCGAAACAGTATGGCCTCAAAACCGTGATGGTTTCCAATGGCTACATCACGCGCGAGGCCTTCCACGATATCTACGACCATATCGACGCCGCGAACATCGATCTCAAAGCCTTTACGGAAGGGTTTTACGGCAAAATTACGCTGACGCACCTCCAGCCAGTTCTCGAAACGTTGCAATGGTTGAAGAACGAGACGAAAGTTTGGTTCGAAATCACGAACTTAATGATTCCGACGCTGAATGACGATCCCGCCGAGACGCGCAAATTGTCTGAATGGATTTTGACGCATCTTGGACCGGATGTGCCGCTGCACTTCACGGCGTTTCATCCCGATTTTAAGTTGCAGGACAAGCCGCGCACGCCGCCCGAAACGCTTCACCGCGCGCGAGCCATCGCGCTCGAAATGGGGCTGCACTACGTCTACGAAGGAAACATTTATAGCAATGGAGCGCACACGAGTTGTCCTAAGTGCGGCGAGTCGCTCATCGAACGGTCGTGGCACGACGTTCTTAAGAACCGGCTCGTGAACGGCGCTTGCCCCGGTTGTGGATTAGCGATTCCGGGTGTGTGGAACGCGTCGAGCAACGGCTCTTTACGCGGGCAAGGCGGCCCGCGAAAAACGGCGCGGAAATACGAGCACCTCAATCTGTAGAGCGCGCAGCGATGCTGGTCCAATTCACTTCAAAAGTGGAACGTGTAATAGCCCGGCCCTACGCGCATGCCGTGATGCCAGGCCATCGGCAGCGCCCACCAGACCAGAGTTCCGACGACAGCTTGACCGGCAGCCAGCGGCAGAATGTTCCGTTCTAGCGCAAAGAGCCAGCTCATCACCAACCCGCCGAGAAACGTAAGCGGAACAAGTACAGGATTAGGCCAATGAAGCGCCGCAAACACTGCGGCCGCTGCGAACGCCGCGGGCATTTTTCCGTCGAAAACCAACAGCAGCCGGTTGGTCATGTATGAATTGAGCGCCACCTGCTGCAGCAGACAGAATGCGGTGTAGTTCAGCACGTGCCGCAGCTGAATCAGACGTGGTGGCAAATTGCGAAACGCGCCAAACCAGAGTCCTGTGGCAATTCCCGCGAAGACGAACAGCGCAAAAATTGGTAAGCCTTGGCGCGTTGCAGGCCAGAGATTGTCGGCGCGCCAGCCCAAAGTCTTCGGGGTGTCGCGATGCACCAGAAAGCTGGCGACGAGCCAGAGCGGAAACACGATCCATGAATTCGGGTGCGTCGCCTGGAGCCGCCAGATGTACCACGCGATGTAAGCGGTCAGCGCGAGCGCCTCAACGAGCGTGAGGACGCGGTAGCTAGTTCTGTGCATCAGCCTCGAAGTCAATGCACGTGGGATCCGCGGATCCGCCGAGCTTGATTAACCACAACGTGCTCTCGAATAGTTGCTCGATTTCCGCCTCGCTCGCCAGCTTCGGCGCCAGCAGTTTATCGAGACTGAAATCCGGATATCCCTGGCTCTTCACGCGCGGCGGAAGCGTTGCGCGCAGATGTTTCGACTCGATTGGGCCCGCGGCGCGAATTTCCTCGAACACCGTTCTCCGCAAGGCATCCACGAAATCAAAAGGATGCAGAAGGCGGCAGATTTCGATTCGCGTTCCGGGCCGTACGAGCACGGAACACAGTAAGCGCAAGGTGTTGCGCTCCATCTGTTCTCTGGATTGTGTGGTTGCGTCGGTTTTCGCGGTCATAACTTAACGGGCAGCTTCTGCGCTGCCCCGCGAGGTGTTTCCCGTCTTCGATCAAAGGCTGAAGCTTGCGCCGCTTCCCAGAATTCACAGCGCGAGACCATCGACCATTGTCGGCGCGAGTTTTTCGTAGCTGTTCTCGGCATTTTCATCTTACATGAGATGATAGTATTTCCCGCGAGGTTGCGTTCTTGGGAGCAGTCGCGATGGCGGAGCGGCACCGCGTAGTGATTTTGGGAGGTGGCTTCGGCGGGCTGAATGCCGCGCAAAAACTCAAGCGCGCCCCGGTCAGCGTCACGCTGATTGACCGCCGCAATTTTCACTTGTTCCAGCCATTGCTTTATCAAGTCGCGACGGGCTCGTTATCTCCGGGAGAAATCGCGGCGCCTCTGCGTGGCGTGTTGAGCCGGCAGAAAAACGCCCAGGTTCTTTTGGGCGAGGCTGCGGATATCGATCCAGCCGCAAAACGCGCGATTCTTCGCGATGGAACTGCGTACCCCTACGATTCGCTGATTGTTGCTACGGGATCGCAGACTTCTTACTACGGCAACGACGATTGGCGCGAGTGGGCGCCCAGCCTCAAGTCCGTTGAAGAGGCTACGGCCATTCGGCACAAAATTCTGTACGCATTTGAAAGTGCCGAGCGCGCGGCAACCGAAGAAGAAGCACGTGCGTGGCTCACCTTTGTTATCGTTGGCGCCGGCGCTACCGGAATGGAACTTTCCGGCGCCCTCGCAGAGATCGCCAATGAAACTTTGAAGAACGACTTTCGCCGCATCAATCCACGCGAAGCACGCATCATTCTGATGGAAGGCGGCCCGCGCGTTCTATCCGCATTTCCTGAGCAGCTGTCGAATAAAGCAGAAAAGCTGGTGGCTCGCCTCGGCGTCGAAGTTACCAAGAACGTGATGGTGACGCACATCGATGCCAAAGGCGTGACCTACAAGTCGGGCGACGAATCCAAGCGCCTTGCTGCCCGAACAGTTCTCTGGGCTGGCGGTGTAACCACGAATGCCTTTGGCAGAGCGCTCGCGGAGCGCACCAAGGCGGAGACCGATCGCAACGGCCGCATCAAAGTGAATTCAGACCTTACCGTGCCGGGATTTCCGGACATTTTTATCGTCGGAGATTTGGCGCTGTCGCTCGGGGAAAACGGCAAGCCGCTTCCAGGTGTCGCGCAGGTTGCCATTCAAGGCGGAGCATACGCTGCAAAGACAATTCGTGCGCGCATGCGAGGAAAGGCCCTAAAACCATTTCACTATTTCAACAAAGGCGATATGGCGGTCATCGGCCGCGCCGCAGCCGTCGCAAATATTTTCGGTTTTCAGTTAGCGGGATTGTTTGCCTGGCTCACCTGGCTCTTCGTCCACCTGATGTACATCGTGGAGTTTCAGAGCCGCGTGCTGGTCTTCGTCCAATGGGGATTTGAGTACTTGACCTTCAGTCGCGGCGCGCGGCTTATCACCGGCGTCGCCGCCACGGACTCGCTCGACAAGCCCGAAACGCTGAGCAACAAAACCCACATGGGCGACGGCCGGTAATTCCGGCCGTCACGCAACTCGCACTCGATTATGGTCGGCCGCGCGTCCTCGCCGTGTGTCTTACGGATTGGTGATGGACACGTTGTCGAAGGTGGCGGAAGCGATGGCGGAAGTGCTGCCGCTGTTGACCGCCAGGCCGATGTACACCGTTGCGTTCATGGTGATGCTCTGGCTGGTGCTCAACTGCGTCCAGGTCACACCATCGGGTGAGACGTAGCTGCTGAAGGTGTTGCCGCTACGGCTGACTCTGATCCAGTAGGGCGCGGCGACAGTGGCGTGGCCGGGTTCCGTGGTGCTGCCGCCGGAAACGGAGCGCATATCAAAGTAGATACCGGTGTAGGTAGGCCACTCGGCGGTTTTGATGTTGGCAGAAGCGGGATCGAGGGTGTTGCGGATCATGACTCCGGCGGAGACGTAGCCGGCGCCACCCTGCAAGTTGAGCAAGCGGGCGGTGAGGGCGCCGTCGCCAGTCAAGGGTTGGTAGACGAAGTGGAAGGCGTCGGCGGTGCCGTAGATCTGGGTGCCTGCGCCGATGACGGAGAAGGTGCCGTTGTTGTAGTTGGCTTCTCCGGCCAAGCCGACGGAGCCGAGGTCCTGATCGAGCCAGGGAGTGGGCAAGGAGGGGGAAGTGGGATTGACGGAGACGTTGTCGAAGGTGGCGGTAGCGAGAGTGGAAGTGCTGCCGCTGGTGACGGCCAGGCCGACATAGACGGTGGCATTCATGGGGATGGTTTGCACGGTGCCGAGTTGCGTCCAGTTGACGCCGTCGGGAGAGGTATAGCTGAAGAAGGCGCTGCCGCTGCGGGAGATCATGATCCAGTAGGGCAGCGTGAGCGCGCGGTTGGCCGGTTCGGCGGTGGCGCCGCCCGAGGTGGCACGGACATCGAAGAAGATGCCGTTGTAGTTGGGCCAGTACGCGGTTTTGGCGTTGGCGGAGGCGGGATCGAGGGTGTTGCGGATCATGACTCCGGCGGAGGCGTAGCTGGCGCCACCGGCGAGGCTGACCAGGCGGGCGATGACGGAGCCGTCGCCGTTCAAAGGTTGATAGACGAAGTTGAAGGCGTCGGCGGTGCCGTAGATTTGCGCACCGGCACCTTTGACGGTGAAGACACCGTTGGAATAGCCGGCGCTACCGGCCACACCCGTCGCGCCAACATCCCCATCCACCCACGGCGCAGGCAGTCCTGGAGGCCCGGATGCCGTAACGGTCAGCGTCACGGAAGTTGAGTTCGTTAGGCTTCCGGATGTGCCGGTGATGGTCACATTAACCGCGCCGGTAGAAGCGGTGCTATTCGCCGCGAGCGTGATTGTGCTGCTCGTGGACGTCGGGTTCGTGCTGAACGTGGCTGTTACTCCACTCGGTAGTGCTCCGGTAGAGAGAGTCACGCTTCCATTGAAACCATTCTGCGGCGTCACGGATACCGTGCTCGTTCCGCTGCCTCCCTGCACGACGCTGACGCTGCTCGGAGAGGCGGACAGTGTGAAGTTGGGAGGAACGACCGCGTTCACGGTAAGAGAGACAATCGTCGTAGATGTGAGCGTCCCGGACGTGCCGGTAACCGTCACGGTAGCTGGGCCAGGTGTTGCCGTGCTGCTGGCGCTGAACGTCAGCGTGCTGCTGCTGCCGGTCGTAGGATTGGGGCTGAATGTCGCGGTCACGCCGTTCGGGAGCGTCGAAGTCGTGAATGTAACGCTGCCGCTGAAACCATTCTGTGGCGCGACACTAATGTTGCTGGATCCGCTAGCGCCCTGATTCACGGTGACGCTGCTCGGCGAAGCCGACAATGTGAAGCTGGGAGCCGCGTTCACGGTCAGTGAAACGCTCGTCGTCGCCGTCAGACTACCTGACGTGCCTGTGATCGTAATCGTCGCAGGACCCGTCGTGGCGGTGCTGGATGCCGTAAACGTCAAGGCGCTGCTGTTGGTTGCAGGGTTGGGCGCGAACACAGCAGTCACGCCACTTGGCAAAGTCGACGTGGTGAACGTCACGCTGCCGTTGAACCCATTTTGCGGGGTGATGCTGATCGTGCTCGAGCCGCTCGTTCCTTGCGTGACGGCCACGCTCGCAGGCGATGCCGAAAGAGTATAGCTCGGTTGCGGTGCAGCATTTACGGTCAGCGATACGGTAGTCGTTGCGGTCAAGCTGCCGGATGTTCCGGTAACCGTGATTGTAGCCGGTCCAGTGGTCGCCGTGCTGCTGGCAGCGAACGCCAGCGTGCTGCTCCCAGTCGATGGGTTAGGACTGAACGTCGCGGTCACGCCGTTCGGGAGCGTCGAAGTCGTGAATGTAACGCTGCCGCTGAAACCATTCTGTGGCGCGACATTGATGTTGTTGGATCCGCTAGTGCCCTGATTCACGGGGACGCTGCTCGGTGAAGCCGACAGCGTGAAACTGGGAGCCGCGTTCACCGTCAGTGAAACGCTCGCCGTCGCCGTCAGACTGCCGGACGTGCCTGTGATCGTTATGGTCGCAGGACCGGTAGTAGCGGTGCTTGACGCCGTGAACGTCAAGCTGCTGCTGGCGGTGGCAGGGTTGGGCGCGAACACGGCGGAGACGCCATTAGGCAACGTCGACGTCGTGAACGTGACGCTACCGTTGAACCCATTTTGCGGGGTGATGCTGATGGTGCTCGAGCCGCTGGCTCCTTGCGTGACGGCCACGCTCGCGGGCGACGCTGATAGTGTGAAGTTCGGGGTTGGCGGAGGAGGAGCAGAGACCGACACGTTGTCGAAGGTGGCGGAAGCGATGGCGGAAGTGCTGCCGCTGTTGACCGCCAGGCCGATGTACACCGTTGCGTTCATGGTGATGCTCTGGCTGGTGCTCAACTGCGTCCAGGTCACACCGTCGGGCGAGACGTAGCTGCTGAAGCTGTTGCCGCTGCGGCTGACTCTGATCCAGTAGGGCGCGGCGACGGTGGCGTGACCGGGTTCCGTGGTGCTGCCGCCGGAAACGGAGCGCATATCAAAGTAGATACCGGTGTAGGTAGGCCACTCGGCGGTTTTGATGTTGGCAGAAGCGGGATCGAGGGTGTTGCGGATCATGACTCCGGCGGAGACGTAGCCGGCGCCACCCTGCAAGTTGAGCAAGCGGGCGGTGAGGGCGCCGTCGCCAGTCAAGGGTTGGTAGACGAAGTGGAAGGCGTCGGCGGTGCCGTAGATCTGGGTGCCTGCGCCGATGACGGAGAAGGTGCCGTTGTTGTAGTTGGCTTCTCCGGCCAAGCCGACGGAGCCGAGGTCCTGATCGAGCCAGGGAGTGGGCAAGGAGGGGGAAGTGGGATTGACGGAGACGTTGTCGAAGGTGGCGGTAGCGAGAGTGGAAGTGCTGCCGCTGGTGACGGCCAGGCCGACATAGACGGTGGCATTCATGGGGATGGTTTGCACGGTGCCGAGTTGCGTCCAGTTGACGCCGTCGGGAGAGGTATAGCTGAAGAAGGCGCTGCCGCTGCGGGAGATCATGATCCAGTAGGGCAGCGTGAGCGCGCGGTTGGCCGGTTCGGCGGTGGCGCCGCCCGAGGTGGCACGGACATCGAAGAAGATGCCGTTGTAGTTGGGCCAGTACGCGGTTTTGGCGTTGGCGGAGGCGGGATCGAGGGTGTTGCGGATCATGACTCCGGCGGAGGCGTAGCTGGCGCCACCGGCGAGGCTGACCAGGCGGGCGATGACGGAGCCGTCGCCGTTCAAAGGTTGATAGACGAAGTTGAAGGCGTCGGCGGTGCCGTAGATTTGCGCACCGGCACCTTTGACGGTGAAGACACCGTTGGAATAGCCGGCGCTACCGGCCACACCCGTCGCGCCAACATCCCCATCCACCCACGGAGAAGGCGGCGGGGCGGCTACCACCGTCAACGAAACCGTTGTGTTGTTATTCAAAGTCCCGGCCGCGCCAGAAATCGTGATGGTGCTATTGCCTACGACCGCTGAGCTGCTCGCGTTAAATGTCAACGTACTGCTGCTGGAAGTCGGGTTGGTTCCAAAGACCGCGGTTACGCCCGCAGGCAACGTCGAAGTGGAAAGCGTAACGTTTGCATTGAAACCGTTCTGCGGAGTGACCGTCACGGTCGTCTTGTTGCCGGTTCCTCCCTGAACGATGGTCACCGTAGCCGGCGATGCCGACAACGTGAAGTTCGGCGGCGGAGGCGCATTCACGGTCAGCGAAATCGTCGTCGTGCTGGTGATCGTGCCGGAACTGCCGGTGATCGTGACGCTAGCCGTTCCGGTGGTGGCGCTGCTGCTCGTTGTCAGCGTCAAAGTACTGCTGCTGGAAGCGGGAGTGGGATTGAAAGACGCCGCGACACCGCTCGGCAATCCGCTGGCGGAGAAGCTCACATTCCCAGTGAATCCATTTTCGTCAAAAATGTTCACGGTGGTTGTGACGCTGTTGCCTTGCACGACTGTCAAGCTCCCTGGCGAAGCGGACAGCGCGAAGTTGGGCAGCGATGACGTTCCCGGCCAGTTGTTGACCAGGTTGGCGGCGTTAATCGTCCCGATGCCCGTGGCGAAGTCCCATCCAGTATTCGTGCCGTATGCCGGCTTGTAGGAATTATTGGAGGTGGACAAAACGCCCGCTGCTGCGCCATCCAGGAAACAGTTGTGATGGCCAGTGCAGTTCACGTCCATATCGCCCTGCGTGACGTCGTAGAAAACGCACGCAGGCGAAACCGCATTTCCGTTGGTCGAGTTGCAGGAAGAGCTGCCGTTCGATCCGTATTCAGAATTCGCAAGCTGGTAGTACGCAGGCGCAGGATTTCCCTGGCGTTCTCCCATCTTTTGATTGATGAGCGCCTGAATGCCCGCCATGATCGGCGAAGCAAACGACGTCCCGCCCGCGCCAGACCACCCGCTTGGTGCACCGGAGCATGCCGCGCCGCCGTTAGCGGTGTCCGACCAGCAGAACACATAGTAATGACTCCAGAGCCCGTCAGCGGCGAACAGCGAAACGTCCGGCGTATCGCGCACGCCGTCGCTAGGATTGCCGAGAACGTTCTGCCACGACGGCTTCGCCCAGCCTTTGCACGTGCCGCTCACAACGCCCGAAACCGACGGCGTCCCTGTGGCACACGCGCTGGGCCCACCGCCTCCAGCTACCGTGGTCTGGAGAAAAGTCCCAATGAATCCATCGTTGCAAAGGCTGTTCGGGCCGTACGGCAGGGAAAATCCTTCGAATTGCGAGAGCAGTGCGCCTGCGCAGGAGTTGTTCCACGGGATTTCCGGGATGTAGGAGAGCGCAGATCCGAAATTCGCGGAATTGCTCGCGCCCCAATAAGTGCTGTTCGTGCCGTTAAGTGTGTCGCTGAAATCGGTGCCGCCCACCGCCACGTTATACGGAGTCGACGCGAACGCGTTTACCGCAATGCCTGAAGTCGCGGCCGCGACGTTGTTATCGCAACCTGCTGCGCCGCTGTCGCCCGCAGCCACAAATACCGAGACGCCTTCCGCGTTCGCCAATTGGTATGCCGAATTGTACGCAGCATTCGCCGCCGCGCCGTTCACCGCTTCGCATTGGCCGTAGCTGACGCTCATTAGCGCCGGGGGCGGATTCTGCGCGTTAAGTAGGTTCTGCATCGCGATCAAACCGCCGAATGTCGTGGACGTGTCGGCGCACGCCGCCATCTCGATGTTCGCGCTGGGTGCCGACGCGCTCGCCCACTCCGCGTCCAGGATGGCTTCCGCGTCGTTTGGCGCGATTACGCCCGGCGCCCCGCAGTTGTTCGTGCCCGTGGACGGAGCCGGATGTACCGACGTGAATGTCGCTCCTGCATAAGAAGAAAGCCCAAGCGTTGACCGGAACGTGCTCCAGTCCGTTGGCGAGAAGACATCCGTGTCTTCAATCAACACGATAGTCTGTCCCTGACCGGTTAGCCCCGACGCAAAGAGCGGATTCAGGTTATAAATTGTCGCCAGGTCGGCGGGAACCAACGCGAACGTCTGGCCACCCGAGCCCGAGAAAGTGTATTTGGCCGTGGAACGCATGACGTGCAGCGCATGCGGCGAAAAATTGTGGAGCGAAACGATTCCCTCGACCACCGGTGCCAGTGCGGCCGGGATGCCAGGGTCGTTTGTATTAGCGAGGTGTTGTTCACCATTCACGTCGAATTTATGAATGTCGACCCCGAATGCCCGGCGCACTTCTGCCGCGGTGCCCGAAAAATCGATCACCATTCCGCTGGCGTACACTACATTTATCTTAAAGTGATAGTGCCGCAGCCAGTCGGTGACTTTATCGATGTCTTGCGCAGCCACACCAAATCTTTCCCCAAATTCCTGCGCGGAAATCCATTGGTGAAAATTTGCCGAACCTGAAGTCTGCAAATCTTCCAGGAACTGCTGCAGGGCCGCTTCGGTCTCCGGCGCGCGCTTCAACTGCAGCAGCATGTGGTCCAGGCGCAAGTCGTCCGGCGCACGTCCCCGGTCGTGTTCGGGAGTCGCTTCCGGCCGGGTATTGCCGCGCAGAATGACGCGTTTATTGTCGTCTATGGCTTGTGTAATCCGAGGACGCGGCCGGGCGCTGGAGTCAAACGACTGCGCTCGGGCCGTCTGCCAACTGACACAAAGCAGCAGACCAAGGGTGAGGGAGGGGAACCCGAAGTTGCGGCGCATGGGCGTCCTTTCAGTGACGATTTAAGCCGAACGCGAAACGCACAGAACTATCCCTGCGGCCCAAAGGCCGCGAGTCCACTTTGTACGTCGGAAGGTGAGTGTTCCGGGCCTGACCTTCTAGGCCCAACACTTGTTTCGCCTTCACCTCTGCGGAGCCGAAGGACGAATGGAAAGCCTGTGATATAAATACAGCAAACTACGTAAGTTTTACAACGGCCCAAAGGACAGCTTCGGAACTGCACCTACGGACTGGCAGCTTTTCGCCGTCTGCGCTTGATCGCGAGTGTTATTTTCCTAATTCCTTCATTTCTGGGCTGGATGCTGGGAGCGGGCGGAGGGCCGAGGGCAAGCGGGATTAATTGACGATGACTTTCGCGATCGTGGTATGGCTGAGGTTTCCTGAAGTTCCCGTGATCGTAAGCGAGTAGGTTCCTGCCGGCGTGCCCCCACTCGTTACAGGCGTTACGGTGAGCGTCGCGGTTTTCGTCGCTCCACCGTATGATGCAGTTATCGTCACCGGCGCGGAAGTCGTTACGGTACTCGTAGTCACCGTAAACGTCGCGCTGGCCGCGCCGGCTGGAACATTCACGGTCGCAGGGACCGTTGCGGCAGAGCTGTTGCTCATGAGGGAAACCGATGCTCCGCCGCTAGGAGCGAGCATGCTTAGCGTCACGGTGCCGGTCGAGGATGTCCCGCCAGCAACGCTTGTCGGGTTAACCGTTACCAAATACAGGGTTGGCGGCCCGGGGCCGCCACCGCCATAGCTGCCGCCGCCGCAAGAATACGCGCACAGCGACAGTGCGACGACAGTCGCCGACCAAGCCAGCCTAGGATGCCGCCTGCAAACCCATCCGAGCATACACATCGCAAGTAACGCCGCGAGCGCTAGCCACGCCAGCCGCAAACTCCACGAGGGCCACGGCAGTAGCGGCGGTGAGGTTCTCGGTAAGCCCAACGGCGAAACTATACTTCTCGCGGTCGTAGTCAACGTGACGGTGGCCGTTGCCGTATGTGTACCGTCGAGCGTCACCACCGAGGGCGACACACCGCAGGCGGCTCCTTCGGGTGCTCCGGTGCAGCTCCACGTCACCGTTTGATTGAATCCATTCGAAGGCGCCGCAGAGACCGTATACATTGCGGATTGCCCGGCGTTGATAGTTTGGCTGAGCGGCGAAGCGCTGACAGCATAGTCGGGATTCCCTCCGCCTCCTCCGGCCACAGACTGGAGTGCCGGAACCAAGTCCAGTCGCCCGTTACCCATGCCGGATTGCGTGAGTGGATCCGCATTCGCCAACGCTGTGGCGGATTCAGACTCGGTGATTGCGGTTCTGAGAGCGTGCAGCAGCGCCGCGCTTCCAGAAACAAACGGGGCGCTGAAGGAGGTTCCCCAGCCCGCCGCGTACGTGCTGAATGGGTAAGTCGTCACAATCTGCTCGCCAGGTGCTGCCACCCAAACGATGGAGTTTCCGAAATTTGAGAACGACGACCGCGTGGCATCGGTGGAGCTCGTTGACCCCACCGACGCGACACCCATCACGTCACTCTGCAGCGCCGCGGGATACACGGTTTCTTGCGCGCCGTCATTTCCTGCGGAAGCCACGCTCGTAACGCCCAGTTGGTTTGCATAGCCGAGGGCGTTCTGCAGTTCGGTAGACGCCGTCTTCGTGTCGAAGCTCATGTTGATCACGTTGGCGTTGCCTTGCTGGACGGCGTAATAGATCGCGCGCAAAATGTCCGAAAGGTTGGCTGTCCCATTGGAATTAAATGCCTTTAGCGGCAGAAGCTGCGCTGTCGGCGCTACCAGGTGAACAATTCCCAGCACCATCGTTCCGTGGCCGAAAGCAGAATATGGACTGGAGTCCAGAATCGCTGCCGACGACTGGTCCAATATCGCCGCGCTCGATTGATTCACCGTCGCCGGCCCTGAGCAGGTTGTCGTGCAACTCGGCGTCGGAAAACTCGACGGCAAGTCGTTCATTTCCGAGGCGCCCGGTTGGTTTCTGGTGAAGTCGTAGCCCGGAAGTAGTACGGGCTTCAGCACCGGATGATTGGGGTCTACTCCCGTATCAATGTCCGCGACAATACCTGAACCAGTTACGTGGAAGTCATTCTGTGCGGTCTGCACTTCCACAACTCCGGAAGCGGGCTGATTTACGTACGAATTCCACGCCGTCGAAGCCGAGCCCGGGGGATACACTACCGGCGATCGATCCGACATCAGGGTAGGATCCAGCGGCGTCGGAACCACATTCAGCCCGCCTACGAGACTGAGCACCTGGTCTACTTCGGCGCCGACAAACCCGGTTACGCCACCAAGGAGTCCCAGGATGTTCGGGAAAGAAAGAGGTGTTGTAATCAGAAATACTTGTCCTAAGCTCCCGTCGAGACCCCGGACCACCGTACACGTGAGGGGCTGGACGCAAAGCACCTGCAGTGCTGGAAGGTTCGTCGTGCGAACGATTACGGAAGTGTCCGCCTTGGCGGAAGTCGCACACGAAAAGAAAAGTACCAGGCCCGCAAGCCACGCACGGCACTTCATGGCCCAGCCCTCCTTTTTCCGTGGAGTAAAACGCAACCCCACGCTCTAATCTTTCCCTATATCAGCGGAAGGTGTTCGGTATTAGTCAGCTAGCTGCTCCGGTTGGCTCCTGTGCCACATCTACTTTCCGCTTTTCTGAACCCGGCCTTCGCGCTGCTTCTTTCGTGCGTGCCCGTCGCGTTTTCCGTGCGTCTCGCCTGCTGTTGGCCTGCTCGTCCCGGGCGAGCCAATTACTTAAGTTTGGTGAATGAATCGCAACACGATGATGGGAAGCGTCTTCGATCTCCAATACGATTTTTGGCTCTTTCTCGAATTCGAAGAGGAACTCACCGGATTGATTCGTCACGGCGAAGCCCAGAGGACCCTTGTGTCCGAGCAGCGCAACCTTTGCGCCGGGAAATGTCCGCGGCGTGTTGGCTTTCGACAGAATTTGCCCGGCCAGTTCGATGAACTTCGACTCCGGCTTACGTTCGATGGAAACGTCCACTGAAAGGGAACTCGTCTCGTACAGCAAATGTTGCACAGCTGCGCGGCCGTAACGAATGCCGACCGGGAGCGGCTGCAGGAACGTGTCCACAATGAGCCGTGCGGTTTCCATGATTCGTGGCGAGCCGTTCGACGGGCGCAGCAGGCTTTCCAGGCTTCCCCAGAGGTCCTGCGCCAGGCGCGCACGCTTTGTAGATGGGAGCGAGTTCTCCTGAACAAACTTTCGGATTCGCGCATCCTCATCATTCGCGCCGAGGAGCAGCAAGACTCTTCCAGGCAAGAAATTCACCACATCCTGCCAGTTCTCATTCTTTTCGAGCGAGGAATGACTCAAAATCGCCGAATCCAGAATCGCTGCCGCGACAGGTTCGCGGCTCAGTATTTTTAATCCTTCTTCCAAGCTGGAAGCCAGCGTCCAGCCGCACCCCATGCTACTAAGCAGAAGCCGCATGGTTTCGCGGTCAGGCTCGTCGGCGGAGATAATTAGGACTTTTTGCCGCAGAGAGTACACCCGCCCCTCCCTCGCCCGAGGACAGGGGCTGGCCTGTGCTCGCGGATGCGTGACGTGGGCAATCTACAATCCTCGAGAAAGTAACGCCGTATCAATGTCCGTGAAATACGGAGCATGCCCGATTTCGGGATCAGGTAAAACCCTGATACCGTGAGGGTCGTTGATGGTTCGCTGCAGGGTCGGCACATACCCGCCAGGATCTCCCCGTACCGGAGTTTTCGCGGCTCGAATTTGCGCGCCGCGGTTCTGCGTCGAACGCCTGCGTCGCGCCATAATTCAGCTGGCTACGTCCGCCCTCTCAATGCCGAGCGGTCGGGAGGCCGGCGCTGGTACAGTGATTTCACCATCTCGAATTCGAGGAATCACCTAATAGTTGGGCAGCGGAAGTCTGCCTAGCATCAGCCCTACCGCCTTTGAGGTGGCCTTACCGCCATGAGAACCGTGATCCTCCGAAGCACCGCACGCGCCAAGAAATCGATCGCCGCGAATTTTGCCGTAAGCACGAATCTGAATTTCGCCCCGCGCCTGGCGTTCTTGTTGGCGCTTTCGCTACCCGCTTGCGTGTTCGCTTCGCAACAGGACAAGTCGAAAGAAACCCTCGGTTCCCTCACGAGTCTTGGCGAAGTCTATGTGAACGATTCGCCCACTCCCGTAATGTCCACGCCTTCGTCCGGAGACAAAGTACGCACGGGCGAATCCGGTGAAGCGACACTCACACTGACCGGAAAGGGAACGCTAAAGATTCGGCCGCTTAGTCAAATCGTGCTGTCGGGAAACGATCAATACGCTGCAGAGCTAGAGAAAGGCACGGTACTCGTGAATTCCGTCCCCGGCTCTGACGGTTTGATCCTGCGCGTCGGAAACTATGTGGTTGTCTCCACGGTCCGATCACTAACAACCGCTGCAAGAATCGCTCGAGCGCCAGACGGTTCTTTTCAGGTTTATTGTCTGGATGGCAAGATTGGTGTTCTCACCCTGGAAGGCAAAGCCGGCCAGCTTCTACAGGTAGGTCAGTCCGTGACTGTTTCGGCAAAGTCCGAATTGCTCGCTTCCGCGCCTCCCCCAAAGCCAAAAGGGAATTCTCACACGCGCTGGATTCTTCTCGGCTTGGCAGGCGCAGGAGCGGCGGGAGCTGCAGCCGCGTTGGCGCACGGCGGAGGAAACCACACGGTAACTCTGTCGGCCCCGTGAGCCGAAGTGCTCTGAGGTTTATCCAACAAAAGAGGCGGGTGTCAACGAGAAGCCCAGGGCGCTCGGGTTCGCGCACGAATTAGCTTTGAATTCCCGGCCGCCGCAACTCTTTTCTCTCGTCATAGAAGCGCATCATGATTTAGGTGTCGCTGGATTCGAAAGCCGGAACACCACCGCAACATCCACCTCCGTTTCCACCGGCTGGCCGCCGAGCATCGTTTCCGTATACTCCCACCGCCGCATCGCATTCATGACCGCTGCCGCAAGAGTCGGCGGGCCGCTCACGGCTTGCATGCTCTTCACCGACCCGTACTTGTCAACCACCGCGTGCAACGTCACCGTGCCCTGGATGCCTTCGCGTTTTGCCTCCTCCGGATAAACCGGCACCACGCGTGAGCGCAAGTGTCCGAGTTGCAGGCTGGCGGCGCTCTGTTTTTGTTTTTTTGAGCTGCGTTCATTCGCACGAAGAGATGGATAGGGATCCGTCATCACGGAAACTTCCCCGGCCGTCTGCGCGGTTGTCACCGGCTGCTTCGCCGGCGGCGCAGAGCTTGCCTTCGTCTCCACTTCGGCCGGGTGAACGTCCGCCGAACGCGCTGCTGCGGGAATCGCCGTCTCTGGCAGCTTGATCTCTAAGGGAGGAGGTTCAGGGTTTGCGCTGGCGACCGTTTCCAGTTGGCTCTTCCTCGCCGGGCCCAACGAGGAAACGATTGCGCCTGCCGCGAAGCGTTTCGTTGGCTTGGCCGGTTGCTTGCTCTGCGAATTGTTTGCCGCGCCGCGGGTGGCCGTCTTGACCAACACGCCGCTTGAAAGCTTTTCCGCTGGCCGCGGGGCTGTTCTCGAAGAGCTGGTCCCTGGCGCATCATGTCGAACGTTGGGTTGAACTTCGTGCTGAACGTCGTGCACTTTTTCAACGGACGGCGGTTCGACAATCGGCGATAACGCGGCCTGGCCCTTTCCAGCCACAAGATCCGAGACCCCGGATTGTTTGGTCTCTGGCAACGCGGGTGTTGACGGCGTCAGCTTCGCGTCACTCGGCGCGATCATTTCCGGAGGAGCCCCTGCCCTTACATCACTTCGAACTTCATGACGCGTCGCCACGCCGTGCAGCGCCAATGTAAAGACCGCGGTGAGAATGACCACAGCGGCAAATTCGCCCCATGGTCGCCGCGACGGCCCGGGCTTCATCAGGCTGGACAAGATTCTCAATGGCAGCGAACTGATCTTCGAGCCCCTTATGGCTCGCGCGCCTCTTCGCAGCCCCATCGCGCTTCCGGATCCGCTCCCTGGTGTTCGACTCGCAGCACGAGCCGGAATAAGCGCTTCTTGCGTCATTTCAGGTGCAGCAGTCCCTCCGCGCGTCGCTACTCCGGACGCACTGCCGTTTGGAATTTCCAGGCGCAGGTTCTGCCCTTCACGACTCCTGTCAACCTGAATGTGGAAGCCAATATAGGACGCCTGTTCGGAAATCCAGTTCCTGATGAACTGCCGCGCATCCTCGGTCAAACTTACGAACTGGATCCCGGCCTGTTTATTGTTCGAACTTTTCCACGCGATCTGGCAACGCGCTTCGAGCCCCTTTGACGGTCCCAGGAATTGAATCCGCAGGTTCTGCAGCGGACGGCTGGGCAAAGCCACATCAGACGACAAGGACAATCCGTCCTCGCTGATGTTTACGACGCGCGCGTCATTCCACCCGTTCAAACTTATGCAGATTGGCGAAGCGGCGCAGAGCCGCGGGCGGCTTCGGCGCTCGGCCACACGGTTGGCGGCGTATTCCCTCCGGAACCCGTCCGCCAGTTCTCGAACGCGCGCGCGAATCGCGTCGAATGCCTGCTGATAAACCTCGGGATCGCGTTCAAACGGATCCTCAATGTCCCAGTCGACAACCTTGGAGTACTCGTCGAACGCCTCTTCCTTCGGCCGGCCGCTCATATTAATGACGACGTCAACGCGCTCCCACACCCCGGGCGAGATGCGCTTGGACTCCAGGCCCTCCACCCAGTACCCGTTTTTCATTAGCGTTTGCTTCGTCAGCTCCGGCACGAAGCCAATCGGCATCAAGCCCGCGCTGAACGCGTCAATGGCGTCGGGAGCATCGAGGCGTGCAACAGCTTCCGCCATCGGGCTGCGGCACGCATTCCCGATGCAAACGAACAGGACTTTTTTGCGGCCGTCTCTTTTGCTCATACCGGACGTTCTCTTAACAACCCACGGGCGAGCTACTCCCTCGCCAACGCCAGCATAGGTCTCTGCTGTAGCCGGTCAATCAGGGAAAGACCTGCAAGCAACAGGCATCCGAATGCAGGAGGTACCCACACAAGAAAAAGGGTTTACTAAACGCGATTTGATAGGGGTTTAAGCAAAAATGGTGCCAGGGGCCAGAATCGAACTGGCTACGCCCGCCTTTTCAGGGCGGCGCTCTACCAATGAGCTACCCTGGCACTGGTGCGGTCTAAAAATTGTATGGGCTGCAACCGGATTGTGTCAATTCGCCGCGGCACGGCGACCGTCGCTCACTTTTCGCAATCGCGTTTCTCAGGACCTCAGCGGAAAACCCGAGGTAGCGCGTTAACATCTCAGATGAACATGCGAACCGGCATTCTGTTTGCTATCGGTCTCAGCTGGTGTGCTGGTCCGCTTTGTTCCTTCCCACAATCTGAATCCGCCGCATTACAGATGTCGGTCGAAGACCACGGTTCGGTACCTCCCCTCAATCCTTGGTTCACCTGCATCCACGATCTGGAGCACAGGCCTTACGACAAGAGAAAGACGCAACACTGTTTGGATTCAATTCTTTCCCATCCTGAAATTGAGAAGGGAACATTTGCACGAAGTAAAGACATCGTGACATTTTCGCTGGAGTCACCGACTCTGGTTGTGACCGACCTCGATTTGGACGTTCCTCCCGGGGAACTCGCAAGATTTCACGAGCTGTTCAGTGCGAACGAAGCAGTAAATGGAGACGCCCTGCATGTGGGAGAGCCTTACACGAGACGGCGCGAGACGCAGGTATGGTTTGGGATGGATTTGTTCTTACGCTCGGAAGGTCGACGGGCGGGAGTCAGCCGAACACTGCGTTTGGACTATTCGAAGAAGACAGCCCAAATAGATTACCGGGTCCGGGACGCGCCTCGTCACGAACCGGAGCCTCTTGGTCCGCCATTCGGGGCACCCTGTAAGGTCCTGAATGCAAATTTCAACGGCTTCGACTCGGACGACCTCACTCCAGTCGAATACATACGACAGCACATGAAAACGAAATGGCTGGGGTGCTTCTCGGAGAACGACCTTCGAGAAGATGAGGAAGTGCTCAAGAAATTGCCTTTCTTGAAGGAATCGAAAATCTCCGTCGTCGGGTCTGGCAGTTCAAGGGATTTTGGCTTTCATTTTCGTAGTGACCCAATTCCGATCGCGAAGGTAACAGTGCATGGTTACGGCCTCCTAGCGGGCCTATCTGAAGCCAGTATCCCAATGCTCGCGATACATGTTGGAGACACGTACAGCACCACGCGATTCGACGAACAAGCGGCGTCGCTCAAGAACGCCTACGAGAAGGCAGACAGACAGCTTAAACTTTTCACAGACGTGGGGATCACCCCGAAAGGCGAAGCCACATTGGATTTCAGCCTCGTGGCATATCCAGACGACATCGTCTACATTGGCGGCAAGGCGTACGACGTCACATCGAAGTGGAACGGTCCCTACGTGCCCGATTAGTTGGGTCATCGGAACCTACGTGGCCCCGCTGCTTTACCAATCCGCGGAAAATAGGCGCAGCGCTGCGGTGTCGCTGCACTTTTGATATTTGGCGTAGGCTCCAGCGGCCCTCCTGCGAATCTGCTCGCTCGATTCGTCCGCCATCCACCCATCCAGCGCCGCCTTCAACGTATACGCCTCCGGCGCCATCAGCCCATTCGTCCACAGCAAGGGAGTCGCGCCACTCTTTTTCAGCAAGTCCTTGAAGAATGCTCGGCTCGCGCAAGCTAGCACGATCGCAGACCGACTTGGCCCCTTTGCGTCCGCGAAATCCATCGTCAGTTGAAAATCCATCAACCCGTCGTGGCCCACATAAACCACAACGTCGGCATCTTCGGGCGGACAGATGACGATTCCATCGGATGCGCACGCCTTTCCTTCGCCCTCGTGCAGACGAATCCCCGCAGCCGCCGAGAGGAAGTCGGTTACCGCCTGCTTGATTTCGCTTCCGCGATACGCATCCGCCACGATCGTCACGTTTTGCGTGCGGTGCTCAAATACGCTTCGTTCCAGCACCGCTCGATACGGGTTTTGGATGTGCCAGGATTCACGCCACTCCGGGGAGCTGCGAAAGAACGTCCTTACGCCAAACGCTGCGCCCCAATAAAGATTGTGGGCCGGATCGTCGCCGTTTCCCAGCGCCGCAGGCACCGGAACGATGCCTTGATGTGCGTTATCGGCAAGCGCCACGAACACATGGATTACGCGCTGCTTGGTCTGTCCGCAAAGATAACCTGGAATGCAGAAGAAAAAGGCTCCGGCGAGAAGAACCGCTTTACGCATCGTCCACGCGCATCATCACTGCGCCGATTCGTCGAACTCTTTCATCCAACTCTTGCCCTTTAACACTTCCCGCGGCCGCGTCCCATCCGGCGGCCCCACAATTCCGTCTTTCTCCATGATGTCAATCAGATGCGCCGCACGCCCGTATCCGATGCGCAAGCGACGCTGCAATGTCGACGTCGATGCCCGCCCCATCTCGCAAACCACGCGCACGGCATCTTGGTAGAGATCGTCGTCAACATCGCCCTTACCCGCTTCCGCGCCGCCCTCGGATGCGCTTCTCTCCGGTTTTCCGTTTTCATCTTTCGGAGTCTCGAGCAACTGCTCGTTGTATTTCGCCTGCGCCTGCTCGCGCCAGAAATCGCACACCGAACTGATTTCGTCTTCCGACACCAGCGGTCCGTGGATGCGATGCAGCCGCGCCGAACCGGCCGGCAAATACAGCATGTCGCCTTTCCCGAGCAGCGATTCCGACCCGTTCGAATCGAGAATCGTACGTGAGTCCACCTTGCTCGCCACGCGGAACGAAATGCGCGCCGGGAAATTGGCCTTGATCAATCCGGTGATCACATCCACCGACGGCCGCTGCGTCGCCAAAATCAAATGGATGCCCACCGCGCGCGCCATCTGCGCCAGCCGCGTAATGGACTCTTCCACGTTGTTCGTGTCCACCATCATCAAGTCCGCCAACTCGTCAATCACAATCACCAGGTAGGGAAGTGGCTTGTGCTCGCTCTCCTCCACATTCTCAAACAGCGAAAGCGACTGCTGCTTCTGGAATGTTCGGTTGTACTGGTCAATGTTTCGCACGCCGCGCTGCGCCAACAGCTTCAAACGCTTCTCCATCTCTTTGGTCGCGTTGCGCAGCACGTTCGAAGCAATCTTCGGATCCGTCACCACCGGCGCAATCAAATGCGGAATGTTTTCGTACAGATTCAATTCCAGCCGCTTGGGGTCCACCAGCACCAGCTTCACGTCGTCCGGGCTCGACTTGTACAGGATGGACATCATCAATGAGTTGATGAACACGCTCTTGCCCGTGCCCGTCGAACCCGCAATTAGTAAGTGCGGCATCGCCGCGAGATCCGTCACGCGGATACGCCCGTGCAAATCGCGCCCCATCGCCAGCGTCAACTTACTCGGCGAATTGGTGAACTCCTGCGCTTCAATAATCTCGCGCAGCGCAATCGTTTGCCGCGTGATGTTCGGCACTTCGATTCCGATCGTGGATTTTCCCGGAATCCGCTCGATCAAAATCGACTCTGCCTGCAGCGCCAGGCACAAGTCTTCCGTCAATCCGATAATCCGGCTGTACTTGATTCCTGCTTCCGGCTTGAACTCAAACGTCGTCACCACCGGCCCGGGATTGATCTGCGTCACGCGTCCCTGAATATCAAACTCCAGGCACTTCGCCTCGATCGCCCGGGCGCGTGCTTTCAGTTCGTCCTCATCGAGTTTCTGGCCTCGTTCTCCTTCGCGCAGCAGCGACACCGACGGCAGCTTATAGTTCGGATTGCCCTTCGCAATCTTCGGCTCGCCCTTTTTCGCGGATGGTTTGTCGCTCTTGTCCGGCCCGATAAACACGATCGGGTCTTTCCGCTTCGACGGCCCGCGCTTCTCGCCGTCCTGTTCGATCTCTTCCTCGTCAAATATTTCGCTCGTATCCGCTAGTTCAATCGTCTTCGGCGCATCGCTCGTCGCCGCTCCGCCCCCAAACGATTGCAGCGGCACCGGCTTCCGTCCTGAAATCCGCGTTTCTTCCAATCGCCGCCGCATTCGCCGTTGTTCGCGTTCGTCTCTCCACGCGTGCCAACGTGCAGCAGTTTTCTGCAAAATTCCCAGTTTCTCCACGCGCCCGATAGGTCCGTTCGGTCCGCTCGCCCACGCATGCGCTCCCGCGAACGAAAATCTCGTCGTCATAAATATCGCCACGATCAACAATGCCGGCGCCACCAGATACGCTCCACGGTTCAGACTCGCCAGCAACGCTCCTGACGCAATTCTCCCTACGAATCCTCCTGCCGGAATCGCTCCGCGCACATCCGGCATGAACGCCAGCAGCGCAAACAAGCAGGGAAGCGATAGCAGCAGCAATGCGTATCCGATCAGCGTCGCCGCCTGCGATTCGATGGCCCGGCTGCGGAACCATCGCCAGCCGAGCACCAGGAGCGCCGCAGGCAGCAAAAATGCCGCGAACCCGAACACCTGGAACACCAGGTCCGCGCCATAAGCTCCCACCGGCCCGATCCAGTTCCTCGCCGGGCCGCCATCCGGCGCCGCAGCGCTCACGTCCAGCGACGCGTCCTTCGGCGAATACGACAGCAGCGCCAGCGCCATCAGCAAGGCCAGCGTGATACACAAAAACCCAATCAGCTCGTTGAGCCGTTTATTTTCAGTTGGTGTCAGGAAGCGCACGTATTTCTCCTCAGCTTGCCCGCCATTTTTTTGGTGGGCTGTTGGGGAAGGCTGAGTGCCGCCGTGGCGCGCCGGCGCTATCGCGCGCCCACTTGGAGGAACGCTAAAACCAAAATGATGATACCAAGAATCAGCCGGTAGTAAACAAAAGGTTTGAGCGTGCGTGTTTGCAAATACTTCAAAAAGAAGGCAATCACGGCGTAGCCCGCCAGTCCCGACACCAGGATGCTTACGACCAGGGTGGAAATCGGCAAATCCAGGCCGCCCACTTTATGCATTTTAATGAGTTTCGGCAGTTCCATCACCACCGCTCCGGCGATCGCTGGGACCGACAAGATGAACGAAAATCGCGTCGCCGCTGCGCGCGTCAATCGCCGGAACAGTCCCGTCGTGATCGTGATTCCCGATCGCGACACCCCCGGCCATAGCGCCAGCGCCTGCGCCGTTCCAATCGTCAAGGCATCCCCCAGATTCGACTCTTGCTCTTGTCGCGTCAGGTCTTTCTTCGAATCCGCCCACCACATCAGCAGCGCGATCAATACCATCGAAACCCCGATGATCTTCGGCGTCCGCAGCGTCTCCTCGATCTGGTGGTGAAACAGCACTCCCGCCACGCCTGCCGGAATCGTTCCAATCAGCAGATACCAGAACATTTTCCGGTTGTGCGCGATTTCCTCCGCCAGCGCCGTCGCTGGATACTTCATTCCCAATCCGCACAAAACCAGTGTCAGCCAGTCCTTGAAGAAATACAGCACCAGCGCCAGCAGCGTGCCGGCATGCAGCGCCACGTCGAATGCCAATCCCGGGTCCTTCCAACCCAGCAACCACGGAAAAATTATCAGATGTGCCGTGCTGCTGACCGGCAAGAACTCCGTCAATGCTTGCAGAAGCGCAAGTACAATCGCCTGAAACAATGGCATGTCTAAATGTTTTCCTTTTTTGCCGGCACCGCGTTACCAGTCCCAGCCAGAATTTTCCGCATCTCGTACGCGTCCAGCTTGCCAAGGTAATAGCGCTTCAACGTGGCCGCGACCGCGAAGCCATGCCTTTGCCAAAAGCCGATGGCCGCGTCGTTGTTGACCGCCGTTTCGAGAAGAATTTGCTTCACGCCGCGTCGCGCCAGGTTCGTTTCGCTTTCGGTGAGTAGCGCCGAGCCGACGCCTCGCCGCCGGTGGCTTTCCGCCACGTCCAGCGTAATCACGTGGGCCAGCGGGGGATTTTCTTCCGTCAGGATAAACCCCACCGTGCTGCTGTCATGGATTGCCACGATACAATCCGCGCTCGTGAGAGTCAAAAAATATTTCAGCGTCGTCTTCGAGTACGAAATGCCGGGCGGAAAGCACGCCTGATCCAGCCGGAACAGGGCAGAGAAGTCCCGCGGCTCGTAGCCTCGCAGCACCGCCGTCATGCCCCGATTCTACGCTACGCGCCCTGACCTCGCTCTAATCCCCACGTCTCCCGCGCCCGACTCCCGCTTCGCCCCGCCCGACTCCCGTCACTCTCTCGCTCCTCGCGCCTGTGTAGGTGCCGGGCTTCAGCCCGGCCTCTATTGCCGCGGCTTGCTTGTCCATCTTGCCCTGCTCGCCCTGACCGTAGTCGAAGGGAGCGCAGCCGAAGGGACCGTAGCGGAGGGACCCCTCTTCTCTCCCCATCGTCAACAAAAATCTAGATTCTCTGCTCCACCGGCCATTCTTCCGGCGCCGCAATGGCCTTGTCTTTTCGCCGGCACACTACGTCCTGCCGGGTGTGTCTCCGGATCCCTCTGGACGAACTAGGCCAGCTTCGTCCGGCACCAACTCGCAATCGTCAGCAGGAAGAACAGCGCCGCGCCGTGGAGAAAACTCATATACGAAATGGCATTCCCGCCCGGGACACCGATGGGCGCCGGAACTTTGTTCAATGCCGTAAGCACACGAAGGATCAGCGCCACGACAAAACTGACGATGCCGAGCCAATACCCAATCGTGGAAAGTTGTTTTTCCATTCGCATCTCCTTGATTTTGGTTTCCCAGGATTCGGCCCGTGTTGGCGGCAACTTACTCTCGGAGCATCACGGAGTCAAGGGCGAGGCTTGCTTTCTGCTCCTTGCGACGGACATTTTCGAAACGTGGATTCCGCTCTCGCCGCAGCACCCAGTAGAACTACGTACGTAAAACTACGAGTATCCTCGATGCTACTTGGCGAGCAAATTCATTCCACCGGCTCCGCAGGGAAGCCACTCGTGCTGTTGAAGATGGGCCGTTCGGCCACGTTGCCGCATTCACACGAAAATCGAAACGTCGGCATGAATCGCGTGAGGCCGGCGAAGCTCCAAACAACGTTTCCTCGATTGCACTTCAGGCACTCCGCCCGCAACCCCATGCTCTCGAATTCGATCCGGAAGGGCGCCGGTTGATTCCATTCTTGCCGGCTCAGTGAAAGGGCGTTTGTTTTCGCTCTGCTCATGTTCAACTCCATGGCAGAGGAAGCGGAATAGCATTCTAGCACCGGATTTAAGATACCGCTGCCGGATGCCCCATACGCGTGGTGTGCGTGTGGGGATTTTGGCTCTCACTCACCACTCGTCCGTAGCTTGTACTGCTTGCCCTGAGCCTAGTCGAAGGGACCGCAGCGGAGGGACCTCTCGTCCGCTTTTCATCACAACCGCAGCGCCTCCACTCCGGAACGCCTCACATCGTAAATGAATGGCAATATAGAGCGCCGAACATAATCGCCCACCATCCAGACGCAAAACATGCGTCGCCTGCCTTACCGCCGCTCGTAATAGAGGCACGCACAACAGCCACACGCCGTTTATACCTCACACAGAATTAACTTGACAAGCGGCCACCGCCAGACTACCGTGCCGGACATCTAGTAGCCCTGTACGTCACCCCCGCGGCGAGGTGGTCCATGTTCTGCTCGTTCCCTTCTCGTTTTCGGGCCTCTTTCGGTTCCTTTGCAATCTTGGTCTTGATCTTAGGCGCGTCTCAGTGCTCCTTCGCGCAATCCAAACCAACCACTCCGGCCCACAAGCCCCCAACGCCGCCTGCACCTCCTGCTGCCGTCGACCAGGAACAATTCATCTCCTATTGGACCACGGAAACTGGCTGGCAGACCGAGCTCCAACTCCGCAACAACGCCGCCGCGCAGGATTTGACCGTGACTCCGGCACTCCGCCTCCCCAGTGGCGCAGAGACTACTCTCGCCGCGGTCACCATCAAGCCGCAGGAAGTGAAGTCCATCGACCTCGACGCTGCCATTCCCGCCTCCGCGCCGCAGCTGATCGGGACGTACGGCTCAGTCGTCCTTCGCTATAGCTCGTCGCACTTTTCTGGACTCTATGCCGTAGCTATGATTCACGGCGTCGGTCACTCCATCGCTTTTCATATCGACGGCATGGGCGAACCGCCAGAGTTTCAAGCCGCGAGCCGCGAAGGAATATGGTGGCTTCCGAGTGGCTCCGCTCGCGACTATCTCGTTTTGGTGAATCAGGGGCAGGATCCTCTCTCTCTGACTCTTTCGCTCTACGACGCTAGCGGCAAGGAGTTCACTCAGAATCTCAATCTCGCTCCGGCAGCGATGACGCGTCTGTCGGTACGCCAGTTAGTTGCCTCCGCAGGTCTGGCTGGTACGTACGGCGGCATCAAGGCTTCCGCCTCGAACCACGGAGGCGCTCTGAACAGCCTCCATGTCCTTTTCGACGAGAATTCTGGTTTCTCGGCCATCCTGAAAATGTTTGAGCGTGATCCCAGCGCCAAACTCCCGGAGCGCGACTACGCGAAAACGGGAGTCTGGACGCTCCGTGCGCCCATGCTGGCCCTGTCCAATCCCGACCCCGCATTGGCGTTCCCTTCCGGCACCAAGCTTCGCCCGGAAGTCTTCGTGCACAACGCGATGGGCAAGCCGGTTGATGCGGCTCTACTCTTTAACTGGCGCGCCGCCACTTCCAGCGGCAAAGCAGCCGGCCCGAAGCTTCATCTACGGCCGTTTGAGACACGCTTCGTTGACGTCGCCGCTCTTCAAGATGGAACCATACTGCCAAAAGATGCTAACTGGACGTCAGTGACATTGACGAGTAGCGCGAACCCTGACGAACTGATGGCCGTCGCCGCCAGCTACGACCAAACTCTGAAATATGGCGCGCAGACGCCCTTCTCTGACCAGTTGTCTCACCTTTGGAAGGGTGGCACTTGGGAATTCGACGCCTACCACAGCTCCATCATCACGGCAGGAAACGGCGGCACTAAGCCAACCCGCGCGGCCTTCACCATCTTCTATAATCAGGGGAGCGAGAAATACCAGCTAGAGCAAACCCTCCAGCCGGACGAACAGATGTGGTTCGACATCGGCAAACTCATTAGCCAGGCAGTGCCAGACAAGAACGGCAAAACCATGCCGGGCGATTTAACCTCCGGCTCCTACGAATTTCGCGATCTGGGCAACTCTGGTCTCGGTGTTCTTTTCGAGGGCAAAGTCATCTACGACAAAACCTATGGGCACGTGACCTACGGCTGCGCCACGTGCTGCGGCTACAACGCGGCCCAACTCTGGAACGACCCCATGGTCCTGCTCTACGAAGGCCCGGCCATCGAGAATGGCGTTTACGGCTGGGGCGTCTGCGACCAGCAATGGGACGACACGAGCAGCTCGTTTTATGGGAACTGGGGCAGCGGCAGTACTTCCATCTTAACGGTAGACACCTATGGCAACGAGACTGGAGTGGGAGTGGGCTCCACCACCGATAACACGTTTGGTAGCATCGAAGGCACCGCACACTATCCGATCTGCCCAGTCAAGAACTTCACCCCAAGCGGCGGCGGCAGCACCACGACGCTGACCTGCACTCCCGTCTCAGTCACCCGGGGTAATAGCGTCACCTGCAGCGTCTCCAGCGCACCCACCGGTGCCACATTTTCGCATTGGAAATTCACGGACTCTAGCAGCAACACTGTCACGACAACTCAATCCACCAGTTCATGGTCCGGTGCTGCAGTCACGGGCGGAACTGTGACCGTGCAAGTCTCCTCAACGGGAGGCAATACGCTAACCCTCAGCGCATCCTTCACTGTCACCGCGCGCAGCAACTTCGCATTTACGGCCGTGTCTCCAACTTCCGTGGCCAACAACTCTACGCCTAGCACGGCCTGCAGTACACTCTCCGTTCCAAGTCCCCCGGTGCAGAATAGCGCAGTGGGTGTAAGCTGTTTGGACCAAGAGTTTTCAGCTAACGACCAAGCCGTCAGCGATTCCGGGCCGAATCAAGGCTACCACTACGTCACGTCTGCCTCGAATAGTTCATCGGGGATAGCCACCGGCTATTATTACGTGATCAGCCCAGACTTAAGCAATACCTCTAGTGCTTTCTACTTTGCACAGACTGGTACATATGACCCGCAAACTAACCCCAATGGCTACATTAGCGGAGCCAACCTCCTCGCCGACACGATCCGGCACGAATCAGGCAACGTCAATGCCCACTACGAGAATTACGTCCTCGCGCAAAACAATCCGGCAAATGACGTAGGGGTCGTCGCGGAAGCGCAGACCGGCCCTCCGGGCCAGTCGACAACCACCTTCGAGACCAATGTTACGAACGCCTTGAAGAACGCCGCGGCCACGATCAAATCCGCCATGCAGGTTCAGCCTTGCAACCAGTCGTACACAGGCTACGACGCGACTTGCACCTTTCAAGGCTACGTCAATTACAACTTTTGAGGCTGAACCGATGACCACCGCTCACACTCCCTTTCGAGTCCTCGTGATCTGCCTGTCGGCCTTGTACTCACTTGTTCTTCCTGCCGGCCAACGAGCCGAACCTCAGGAACGGTCCTACTTGGACATTACGCAGACGCAGATTCGACAAAGACTACGCGAGCCGTCAAGCGGAACCTCTGGGGGCGGCATCGGCTGGACCGAGGGCCATGCGCCGGCGCGCCAACCAATGACGCTCTCTCTGGAGATTCTAGGCCCCTCCGAATTTGCACGAGGAGAATCATTCGACTACGAAGTACGAATCCAAAACGTCAGCGCCGAACCCCTAGCGCTGCCTTGGGATCCGAATCCCGCAGATGTGGAACCCTCCGATCCTCACGCTAGTTATCAGTATCAGACAGCTGCAGTTGTGCTCCAGGGAAAATTGCGCGAGAGCGGCCCGGTCACTCTGAACGGCTCGGTCCTCCTTTCTGGCTCACCTTCCATCGCTTATACAACGATCAAGCTCGATCCCGGCCAATGGGTGCGTATTAAAGGCAGAGCCACCGCTGCACCGGCGAACCCTAACGACCCTTGGCCACCTCGGAGTCTAAACCCGGAACAGCTTGTGGGCACCCTGCAGGCGACACTTCTTATTGAGGCCCACTCTTTTCGAGCCCCGAGCCCCAAGAACAACGGTGCCTCGCACGAAGACACTCGACTAACGATGGAGCCGATCTCGTCGAACGCCGTTACCGCCCAATTTCGCTTTTAACATGAACCCACGGCGGGTGGGTCACCTTTTTTGAATCCGAAACACCCTCCGGGGTGGCCTACCCTTTGCGGAGTTGTCCTTCGCAAAGGGCGGGCGCTCTTCGCGGGACTTTACCCCCAACCTGCGATAAGGCCGCTAGTTTTCCATTCTCTTGCTCCCCCCGCCCGCCGTTCAATCCCGCTAATAGCAGTTCAACCCCGATTTTCGACCGTTCGCTGTAAAGTACTTAGCTCTTCGCTACTTCCGTGCTATCCTTCCCTCACTTCGATGGTTGTCCGCCCGGTCGTCCTGCAAGATCCCCCAAAATACCCCTTCTCAGGGCAATTACCATTTAACAACCCCAGCTGCTCCCTAAGTCCTTTAGATGCAACACTTACACAAGTGTTGATTCTACGGCACTTAAAGTCCTTTAGAACTCTGCGCCTTCGCGCGGTTTCGGCGCGAAGAATGAACACTTACACAAAACCCGGGGGGAAGGTCCCTCTCCAGGCCTCGCAGTTTGTCAACTCGTTACGCCCCCCAACCAGCCCCAAACCCACCATTTCTGCCGCGGTCACTTCGCCTGCAAACCCTTCTCTATCAATCGCCTGCGGACACTCTCCATCGTCAATAGGGGGTACATCCTTCAAGCCAAATCCGCTTCGGTCAGTTCTGTCTCTCTTCGCCGTTCTTCCTTCGAACCTTAACCTTCCAGCCAGATCCTTCTTTGGCTCCTGGTCTTCCTCCTCCTTCGACTTTCAACCCTCGACGCTCAACCTCTTCCCTGCGTTCTCAGCGGCTCTGCGCGATCCAGTCTCCCGTGCGGCTGGTCGTGAGCGTAGCCGAAGGGCCCCGCTTCCGATTGCACCGTCTGCAAAAAGTGCAAGTCCGCAAGCCCTTTGTTTGCCACTCTTACAGACACCCCCCTGCGCTAAGTCCTTTCCCTGCCACTCTTACGAAAACACCCGGGGTGGCGTACCCCCTGCAAACCAAAACCGCTTCGCTCTCTTCCTTCGACTTTCAACTTTCGACCTTCAACCTCTTCCCCGCGTTCTCAGCGGCTCTGCGCGATCCACTGTCTCGTCCTTGCGGCCCACAAAACACAAGACGCACACCGCGCCGCGCAACTTCATCGCCCCGGCATTTTCAGCCCCAGCGCCTTCACCGTCACTTCGTCCGGCACCGGTTCGCCGTTCTGCTTCGTCACTACGCCGAAGCCGCCGCTGTAATCCCACATCGTCCAGCCGATCCCGTGCTTTTCGAGCGAGCTGCGCACATCTTTTATCCACGCTGCCCGGTCCTCTGGCCGCGCCGCCTTGCGAAAAACTCCGAACTCATTGCACGTCAGCGGCACATTCCAATGCTCGCCCCACGCCGCAATCTGCTCGAACTCTTCGTCCATCCGCGCGGCGTTCCATCGTTGCATTCCGTAGCGTTCCACGCTCAACCGCTTCTCCGGGTAGGGAACCAGCGCCGCCGCTTCCTTTACATTTTCCGGCGTCGAAGGGTACGGCAAGTTTTTCAGCCAGTGCCAGTAACTCTCGCCCCACGTTGCGCCCTGGTGCGTGAACAAGTGCGGCTCGTAAAAATGAAAGTTGTAAATCACATTCGGATCGCTGACCGGCTCCATGAAAACCAGATCGTCGTCGTCCGACCATCGCGCGCCCGCCGCGATAATCGTTTGCTTCGGCGCGCCTTCGCGAATCGCCGTCACCAGCCGTGCCTGCACGCCGTACCAGCGGTACGGATCGCGCGCTTCCGGCTCGTTCAACACTTCGAAAAACACCGCCTCCGGGTCCCAGCTCGCATAGTGCTGCGCCAGCGCGCGCCAATAATCCGCGAACTGCTCCACGAACTCGCTGTCCGTCGAAAGTTTCGTTTTGAAATCGCTGTCCGGATGAACGTCAATGATCACCGCCAGCCCCTGGTCGAGAATCATTTTCACTGCGGCATCCAGCTCGGCGAGATAGTCCGCCGGAATGTGGTCCGCCTGCTTGGTTCGCCACGCCGGCTGCGGATTCACGCTCAAGCGCACGTGATCAAAACCCATCGCCTTGATCAGCGAAATATCGCGCACCGTGTTCCACGTCTCGAAGTGTTCCTTCGTGTAGCCTTTTTGATCGTAGACCTGCGCGAACCACTCGCTCAGGTTGATGCCGCGCCGCAAACGCTGCGCGCGGTGTTTTGCCAGGCTCGTGTCGGGCTCCCCGGCTTTGCTCTGGCAATAAACGCCGCCGGCAGCAAAGCTGAAAATCACCGCGCAGAAAATTGGAATCACCGCCAAACGCTTTTGAATTGTTCGCATAATGCGCGTAATCATAGCCGCAAACGCGTCCGCAGAAAACCGTGCGCGAAAAATAATAGGAGCGCGATCGCTCGCGCTCCCGTTCGACAGATTTCAAATACGAAGTTATTGGCGGTTCGCTTTTATAGTTTCACCGTCACGGTTTTCACTTCGGTGTAATTCGCCAGGCCGTATTCGCCGAGTTCGCGCCCGATTCCGGACTGCTTGAATCCGCCGAACGGCGCGCCGGCGTCGAACACGTCGTAGCAATTCACCCACACCGTTCCCGCGCGAACGCTGTCCGCGATGGCGTGAGCCTTGGTTATGTCCTTGGTCCAAACCGCGGCCGCGAGCCCGTAGTTCGTTTTGTTCGCGCGCTCCGCCACTTCGTCAATGGTCTTGAATTTCAGGATCGACATCACCGGGCCAAAGATTTCTTCCTTGGCGATGGTCATGTTGTCCGTCACGTCCGCAAACACCGTCGGTTCGATGAAGTAGCCTTTTTCTCCGACGCGATGTCCGCCCGCCATGAGCTTGGCTTTCTCCTTCTTGCCGGAGTCGATGTAGCTCATCACTTTATTGAACTGGTCCTGATCCACCTGTGGCCCTTGTTCGGTGTTGGCGTCGAACGGATTGCCCACGGTGCGCTTCTTGGCGCGCGCCGCGCTGCGCTCCACGAATTCGTCGTACGCTTTCTCCTCGACGAACAACCGCGAGCCCGCGCAGCAGCACTGCCCCTGGTTGAAGAACAGCGCAAAGTGCGAGCCTTCGATGGCTTCATCCATGTCCGCATCCGCGAACACGATGTTCGGGCTCTTGCCGCCGAGCTCCAACGTCACGCGCTTGAGGTTTGTTTCTGCCGCGGCCTTCATGATCAGGTGCCCGACTTCCGTCGAACCGGTGAAGGCCACTTTGTCCACGTCCATATGCCGTGCAATCGCCGCGCCCGCTGTCGGTCCATAACCCGGAAGTAAGTTCACGACGCCTTCGGGGAAGCCTGCTTCCATGATCAATTCGCCGACGCGCAACGCCGTCAGCGGCGTCTGCTCCGCAGGCTTCATTACGACGGTGCAACCGGTGGCCAGAGCCGGTCCCAGCTTCCATGCCTGCATGAGCAGCGGGAAATTCCACGGAATAATCTGCCCGACGACGCCGACTGGTTCGTGCTTCGTATAGCTGAAATATGGGCCGTTGATCGGAATGGTCTTTCCTTGTTGCTTGTCCGCCCACCCCGCATAGTAGCGGTAGCAGGCGATGGTCAACGGCAGGTCCGCGGCCTTGGCCACTTGGTACGGCTTGCCGTTATCGAGCGACTCGAGTTGCGCGAGTTCATCGGCGTGCTTCTCGATCAAATCCGCGAGGCGATTCATAAGCACGCCGCGCTGCGCCGGAGTGATTTGTTTGCGCCACGGGCCTTTGTCAAACGCCGTGCGCGCTGCGCTCACCGCCTTGTCCACGTCCGCGGCGTCCGATTCCTGCACTTGCGCGATGACGTCCCCCGTCGATGGATTGACCGTTGGAAATGTTTTGCCAGAAGCGCTGTTCACCCACTTACCGTTGATAAGCAGCTGTTTCGCGCTTATTTTTACTGTTGGTTCCAATACCGCTGTTGCCATGAACTCCTCCTATGCGAATCATCCGGCGTGCCGGGAAACAAGCGCGGAGACAACTTTGCTTGCGCCCGATGCCGTGATGGAATCTGTTTACATTGCCGCCGTTGAGCGACGCAGCAAGCCCGCTTGCGCTCGAACGAGGAAGGCAGGGCGGAACCCCTCCAGCCCTGGAGACCCGCAAACGTGCCGCCAGCCCGCAAGCCTATACCCCTGCGACGCGAGAGGCAAGAAGGGGTTGGCGCCGGTCGCGGAGTTGAAGGCTAGCTCGTTGCGGCGCGCACATTCTTGGCAGCGCTGCTGCTCTAAAGCAGTTGGCGCTGCGTGAGAAGCGAGAGTGGGAAAAAGAAAAGGCCCTCTGCATTCGGCTTCGCAGAGGGCCAGAGATTAATCGCGGGCGCGGAGGAACGCGTCAGTTGGCGTTGGCCGCTTGCTTGAAAGCGTCTTCGCGCGGCGTCATCGAAACTACGAGGTACTCACGTTCTTTGCTGTCGGCTTCCGGCACTCGGAGAATCAACTTGTCCTTTTGGATTCGGAATTGCGCCGTTTCGCCGATGGGGAGCAACGCGGCATGCTTTTCGTCTTTCGGCCGGATGCGATAGGTAATCTTGTCGGTTTGCAGAACGTATTCCTGGCACAAAACTTCTTCGGTTTTTTTGTTCTGCGAGTCGGTGCCCAGTATTTCGCCGGCTACCGTCTTCGAGCCCTTTTCTTGCATTCCGCAGGACGTGGATTCCATGCGGACGAGGGTCCCCTTTTCATAGTTGTGCTCCTTCGCAGCACAGAGTCCGGCCGCGAACAGAAAACACACCGCAATAGCGCTAGTTTTTCTCATATCCTCACCCCTCCTCGAATTTCCAGCAGCGGGTCTTCCCAATTTACGGGCTGGGGTGCGTGCGGAGAAATAGAACCGAGGTACTTTTGTGCCTTCTGGGTAAAGGTTGCCCTTTCTCGTGGGATCACGTTCCCGGAAATCTCAAGCGCTGCGGCGCAAGCCGCTGCAAATCGGGGCACTACCGACCGTAACGTTTTCTACGGTTCGCCAGTTATTATTGCAGAGCGATGGTGGCCGTCAGACGTCCGGCGAAGAAGCCCACGACGCAGCCAGCCGACGAGCGTTTGCTCGTCGAAGCCGCGCAGGCGGACCCGTCGAAATTCGACGCGCTTTACGAGCTGCACTTCCACCGGATCTACTACCTGATTGTCAGCCGCGTCCGGAATCGCACGACGGCCGAGGATCTTACGTCCGAGGTTTTTCACAAAGCGTTGGCGAATTTGCGATCTTTCGAATGGCGCGGCACGCCATTCTCGGCGTGGCTCGTGCGAATCGCCTGCAACGCGCTGGCGGATCAATTCAAACGCGACTACCGCGAGATACTGTCAGGCGACGATCCGCCGAATGCCAAAGCCGCGCCTAGCCTCTCGAAGCGAGACGAGCGAACGATCGAAGAAAACGCGTGGCTGTTCAGTCTGGTTGAAAAACTGCCGGACGTGCAACGGCGTGTGATTTACGAGCGCTTTGTCGAACAGCGCAAAGTCAGCGAAATCGCGGCGATCTTGAAAAAATCTGAAGGAGCCATCAAACAGTTGCAATTTCGCGCGCTCCAGACCCTGCGCGCGCAGATGGAGGGTCGCGATGCCTAAGCGCTCTCCCGCCGAACAGGTCGATCTCGCGATCTCCGCGTTGCTCGCGCCCGCGGAACAACGGGCCGTGCCGCGCCCAGCCGCCGGAATCGCGCAACTGGTAAAGCTCGTTCCTGCATTGCGAGAATTGCCGCGTCCCGCTTTCAAAGCAGCACTGAAATCCGAATTGCAAAGGAGCACTACCATGAACGAAGCAGCAGCACCAGCAACAGCAAAGCAGTTCCGCCGTCCCAATTTCCCGAATATCGCGCCTTATTTCCTCGTGAAAGGCGCGCCCGCGTTCATCGACTTTCTTGTCGCGGCGTTCGAAGGCACGGAACAAATCCGCGTGCCACGCCCGGACGGTTCCATAATGCACGCCGCAGTTGGGATCAGAAATTCTGTTGTCGAGCTGGGCGACGCGAACGAGCAATATCCGCAGCGGGCCATGACGACGCATCTGTACGTCCCCGACGCGCGTGCCACGTTTGCGCGCGCCCTGGAAGCCGGCGCGACTTCTATTTATGAGCCGTACGACGAGCACCCTTCGGGTGATCTCTGGGGCGCGGCAAAAGATCCGTTCGGAAACACCTGGTACATCGCCACGCCGGGCCACTGGGCACTTGGCGCTCCGGGAACGCCGCTGTCCGTCCAGCCGTATTTGCATCTCGTCGATGCTCACAAAGCCATTCCGTTCCTGGAGGCCGCGCTGGGCGCGCGAGCGACAGGTGTGCACACATCGCCCGACGGAAAAGTGCTGCACGCCACGATTGAAATTGCGGGCGCGACGATTGAAGTCGATGAGGCGCAGGGCGACCTCGAGCCGACGCGCTCTTATCTGCACGTCTATGTGCCCGATACCGACGCCGTTTACGCGCAAGCCATGGCTGCGGGAGCTACAAGCGACCATGCACCGTACACCGCTCCGTACGGCGACCGCGCAGCCGGCATTTCTGATCCGTTCGGCAACACGTGGTTCCTCGCAACGTACGTGGGCGAACCGACGCGGTAGTTGGACGAGTTGCGCGCAAAGGAAAACCGCGGTGGGCTGGCGGCGCGGCCGGGGTCTGGCAATTTTCGGGATGCGGAATACTACTTTTTGTTTTTGTTGGCAGCTTCGGCGGCCGATTTCGGCGCTGCGGGAAGAATGATTCGAGAAGTTCCAGGCCAGCCCGAAGTTCAAGTCAAAACAACGGCGTTGTAGACCATATGAAGAATCACGGCTGGCGCCAGCCGACCGGTCTTTTTGAAGAGCAAGGCGTTGGCTGCGCCGAGCAAACTGACCGGTAGCCAGGATAGCGGCGGGTGATAAATGGCGAAAAACGCGGCGCTGCCGACGACCGCACGCCAGCCTCCCCACTCCCGGTCCAACGCCCGGAATAGCAGCCCGCGAAAAAGATACTCCTCCGCAAACGGCGCGAATCCTACTGCCATCACGGCGTACGAAATTTTCAAATTCGGTATTTGCGACATAACTTCTTGCGACTTGCGAATCAGCTCCGCGCTGGACGGGATGTGTTGCAGAACGGCGAGATAACCACGGGCAACGAGACCTAGTGCCAAGCCGCCGATCGCTCCCGTTACGATCGAGAGTAAGAGGCGAACCGTCGCGGCGCGATCGCCGGGCAACGCGGACGGCGGTGCGTCTACGGGTGTCGGCACCCACCGCAACACGTCGCGGAGCGGCACACCTCGATCGTTCAGAAAATTCCACACGCCTACGGAGACGGCGACCGCTGCGACACCATAACCGATCGCTTGTACGATGGCGATGTTTTCCTTCCCCGCGATCGCCGCAGCAGTACCGGTGATGACTGCTCCTCCCTCCACCAAAATGCTGATCGCCACCATGGCGTGCATGAGGGTTGGGGGAGGGGGAAGTTTCTCAGACCATGGGTCATAGAGGTACGGGAGGCGAGCGCGGAAGTTTTGCCACATCGCCGCAGCCGTCAGGTATGAATACACGATGCCCATGACGGCGATGTGCCACTGCTGCGTGAGCACGCCGATGGAAAACGTCAACATCCCCAATTGAGTTGCCCAGCGGCGTCCAGCGGGTACTTTTTGCGGTTCGCCGGACTCAGACGTCACCGTGACCAGGGTGACGCTTTTCTCGGCCATGCTGCGCCCGAAGAAGAACCAGCCAACGCCGACGAGCGCGATATTCAAGGTGTTCGCCCGGAACAGAAAAATCGCGTAGCACAGCACGACCGCGACAATGCCCGAAGAGATCATGGACCAGAGCCACGCTTTGGCCTTCAGCAGACTCTCCAGCCCCCGGGGCCAAGTCATCGCGATCCAGAGCGCGGAGCCCTCTGAAGCGAGAGACTTGGGCCCGAGCACCCAGAGAAAATAAGTGCCAAATAAGATTGCCGCGCCGCAGAGGTAGTTCCAAGCGCCTTCCGCGTAGCGCAGTACTCCGCGGAAGTTGAACATTTGCACGCCCGCCACGGTCAGGGGAATCAGGATGGTCTGTACGATGGCGCTACGATCGCGAACGAACCACAGGAATTCTTTGCGATAAAGCGGTTCGCGTCCAAACTGCGTTTGCGCTTTTTTCCTTCGCGACGGGCTCAAGTCCACTGCGGCGAAGTTGCCCGAGAGGCCTTTTTGTGCGCCCCAGACACTGAACCATACCGATCCGACAAGTGTTGCGCTGACCACGACGCAGCAAGCGAAGGCTCCCATGAGGAACGAAAACGTGCCGTCCGGGCTTCCGCCTAGGAACCACCGCAACCACGGCCAGGGAAATGCGGTGAAGAGGTAGAGAATTGTGCCGGCGGCGTTGACGATTCTTGGCACTACGAATATGCCCAGAAAGAACAGCATCATGGACGCATAGCCCATCCAACCCATCAAACCGATCATGGCGCCCCGCGTCCGTGGAGAAAATCGGAGGATGACTCCTATTTCGAGAGCTTTTCCCAAGCATGCGGCGGCAACTGCCACGGGGACGCCAATCAGCAGAGCCGCCAGCATCCCGAGGTTCGGGCCGTATACAAAGCCGTATAAAAAACCGACGAAAAGTGGAGCCGTGAAATAAACCGGATTGGCGGCGATCGGAGAGAGCATCTCCGCAAAGAAAATCGCTCCTGCCGGAATGGGGTGCGCAAACAACCATTCCCACATTGGATGCCGGCGGCGCTGTAGGTCGAGTTCCAGGCCTTCGCCCTGGAACGTCAGCATCACTCCCCACCAGAGCAGAAAAACCGATCCCAACATCGCCGGAAATCGCCCTGTGTTCGCAAGCGCGCGTATTCCGGGGGTAGCTTGACCGAGGGTGATAAAACTCCGCGCACCGTTAGACCGCATGGCATTCCGAAGTTTTTCCTCGATTTCCCGCGGAGCGCCACCGTATTTTTCGCCAAGATCTTTGGCCTCGATTTCAAAATCGTGAGTGGAGAGCAGTTGATCGGGAGTCTGGGATACGACGTGTGACAGAGCTTCGGCACTCTTCGCGTTTTGCAAAAACGAGCGGCTCACGACAATTTTGCCGTTTTTCTCCGCCTCCATGCGTTGACCGGAGTCGACGGCCAGACTAACCATGAAGGCCGCCGCGCCGTTGAGGAAGGCCATCGCCAAAATGCTGAACGCGAACCCCAATGCACCCCAGTCGGTCGTTTTCCCACCGCTGCGGCTGCCGAGCAACTGTTGTTGGCGGGTTCGGCGCCCGCTCGCGCGTTTCCGCGCATTCCGAAGGAGGAGAACAACGGTGCGCCAGAACTGCGGCGGATTGGGCCGCTCGGTGTTCATCTTTGTGGGGGTCTGGCGGTCAATTTCAGAAAAATGTCTTCCAGGCTGATTTCTCCGTGAGCCGCGCGCAAGTCCTCCAAAGATCCCTTTGCAACGACTGTACCTTCGTTGATGATCACCGCATGGGAGCAAAGCCGCGTTACGTGATCCATCAGGTGCGTGGAGAAAAGGATTGTGGTTCCCTGGCTGGCGCGTTCCGAGATGAGATCGTAAAAGAGATGCGTCGATTCAACGTCGAGCCCATTGGTTGGCTCATCAAGAATGAGCAACTTAGGATCGTGGACCATGCCTAGCAGCAAGCCCAACTTTTTCTTCATACCGCGGGAATAGTCTTCCGCGTAGTTATTGATGTCTTGCAGCAGCCGGAGCCTGCCGATGAGTGGCGAAATCCGATCCATAGTTTGTTGCACATGCAGGCCGTGCATTGCAGCGCTTAATTCGAGAACTTCCCAGCCGGACAGGTACGAGTAGAACACCGGCTCGTCGGGAAGAAATCCGATGAGGCGCTTGACTTCCACGCGCTCTTCAAAGGCGTCGCGGCCATCGATGAGCAAACTGCCGTACGTGGCCTTCAGGATTCCCATCAACAGGCGAAACAAAGTAGTTTTTCCGGCGCCGTTCGGGCCAAGGAGTCCGCAAATTTGCCCCGAAGGCACTGAAAAGGTGACGTCTTTTAACGCTGTCTTAAAGCCAAACGTCTTCGTAACTCCGTCAATGAACACGAGCGGCGTTGTGGCAGGCTCCGCCGGCGCGTTCGTGGGTGTGCCGGACGAAGGGTTTGCCGTGGGGGAGGAGTTGTCGGGCATCGCGGTCCAGGGTCACTCTGACTCCGCAGGTTAGTCCTGAGTCCGGCGTTGAGGATATAACAGATCTTGGCAAAGTCGAATGAGGGCATGTGCCGTCAGATCCATTGCGGCCCGGCGCGGCGCATAATGAGGGCGGGGAATTTTGTGCTACGCGGGCTTCATGTCTTTGCCGCTGATTTGCAGATCGAAGCCGTTGGGATCTTTCACGTGGAAACTGTTCTCGGTGTCCGGCTGAGGGTGGAGGCCACGGCGGTCTAGCTCCGCTTTGACGGCGTCCTTGTCCCAAGTTTCGATAGTGTATGCGATGTGATCGATGCGCGGGGGCGTGATTCCTGCGGGTGCGTTGCGAGGAATGATAAACGTGTTGGTATCGCCCAGGATCAGCTCGCACTGTTTTCCATCGTCACCGAGGATCTTCATTCCGAATAAATCCGCGTAGAAGTCGCGCGTTTTCGCGTAGTCGTTCACCTGGTACGAAATGTGGTTCACGGCAACCGCCTTGAAGCCCTTCGCCGTTGCAGACGACGCGGGTGTTGCGTTTGACGCCACCGCCGCGACCACGGACAGGCTCTTGATCAGTTGCCGGCGTGTCATTTTTCCGCGCTCAAAATCTTCCAACAGCTTTGCTATTGCGCCTTCCATCGCGACCTCCACAAGGAATTCTCGGCCTTCCGCCTTCGGCCCGCGAACACGTTACCACCTTTTGCGCCGACGAGGACTGTGGCGAACGTCTGGGAACCCGCGCGCGAAGGCCATCCCGATACCGAACTCGTATCGCGCAATCGAATTTCGCGCCAATCTTCGAGCTTCATGAAACTTTTGGCGACCGAGTTTCGTTTCCAATGTAGATATCCCGCGCCGGGGGCTGCCCGCATGGAAAACGTCTGGAAGGACTTCCGCTACGCACTTCGCATGCTCGTGAAGAGCCCGGGATTCACGCTCGTGGCCGTGCTGGCGCTCGGTCTCGGCATTGGAGCGAACACCGCTATTTTCAGCGTGTTCAACGGCATGCTGTGGCGTCCGCTGCCGGTAAAAAATGCGAAAGACCTCGTCTATCTCGGCGCGAAGTCGCGCACCATCGAATTTCCCGTTAACATGTCGTATCCCGATTTTCAGGACTACCGCCAGCTCAAGGACGTTTTTTCCGATCTCGTCGTCTATACGCCTTCTCCAGTGAGCTTCGGTGCGCAAGGACGGCCGGAGCGAGCCTGGGCGGAACTTGTCAGCGGCAATTACTTTTCGACGCTTGGCTTGCAACCGGCGCTGGGCCGCGCGTTTGCGCCGGACGAAGGCTGGATTCCCAACAAAGACCCGCTAGTCGTGCTTAGCTACGCGTTCTGGCAGAAGCGGTTCGGCGGCGATCGCTCCGTGTTGGGACAAGCAGTCCAAATCAATAATCACGCGTACAGCGTTATCGGCGTAGCTCCGGAAAAATACCAGGGCGCGTATTACTGGCTTCGCCCGGATATGTACATTCCAATCTCGACGATTGGGCTACTCGATGCGAGCCAGGCAGACGCTCTGACCAAGCGCAGCGCCGCATACCTGCGCGTTCTCGGCTACCTTCAGCCCGGGGTATCTCCCACGCAAGCGATGGCTGCGGCCGAGCCGATTGATCGGCGGCTGCAGCAGGATTTTCCCGATACGCGCAAGGGCTTGTCGCTGCTCGTGATGCGCGAACTGGAGGCTCGCCCGGAACCCGGGATTAGCGCGTTCATGACCACGGCCATGCTTATTTTTATGCTGCTTGTTGGGTTGGTTTTGTTGATTGCTTGCGCGAACGTCGCCAACCTGATTCTCGCGCGCGCCAATGGCCGGCGCAAAGAATTCGCGACGCGTGTAGCGCTGGGCGCGAGCCGCTGGCGGATGGCCCGGCAGCTCCTGACGGAAACGGTTTTGCTTTCCGCGTTTGGCGGGATCTTGGGCATGGTATTTGCGCGGTGGGTTGCGATGGCGCTCGGCACGATTCGCTTGCCGACGGACATTCCACTGCGGCTTTTCGATCTGCGACTGGATTGGCGCATTTTCACGTTCGCGTTTCTCGCAGCGCTATTGACCGGAATGATCTCCGGATTAATTCCGTCGCTGCAGGCTTCGCGCACCGACTTGGCCGACACGCTGAAAGCCGGTGGCCGCTCCGGTGGCGGCTCGGCGGGGCATCACCGGTTCCGCAACGCGCTGGTAATCTCGCAGGTTGCGGTATCGTTGCTGCTGCTCGCTTGCGCCGGATTTTTTATTCGCAGCCTGCAGAATTCCGCGCACGTGGATATGGGATTCCGCGTGGATCACACGCTCATGATGTCGGTGGACCTGGGCCTGCAAGGCTATTCCGAAGAGCGCGGCCAGCAATTCTACAAGCAGATTACCGAGCGGCTGCGGTCCGTGCCGGGTGTGCGGGACGCCGCCGTCGCCGCGTACATCCCGATGGGGTACGACAATTCGCTGATCAATATTTTTCCGGACGGTCAGGCGATCGACGAAAAATCCAAGACCGAAACGGCGTGGGACGACGAAGTGCAGCCCAGCTACTTTCGAACCGCCGGAACTCCCGTGATTCAGGGCAGGGAATTCACCGACGCCGATACCGCGACATCGCCGAGAGTGGCGATCGTCAATGACACGTTCGCGAAGAAAATCTGGCCGGGCGAGAATCCCATCGGCAAACGCTTTCGAACCAAGAAGGACGAGCCGGCGATCGAAGTTGTCGGTGTAACACGCACCGGAAAATATTTGTTCCTGTACGAGCCGCCGCAACTTTTCGTTTACTTTCCGATGGCGCAGCGCTACACGTCCGGGGCCAACATTTTTGTCTATACGGAAAAAGAACCGCAGCAGATGGCCGCTTCTGCGCGCGAAGCGATTAGCCAGTTGGACGCAAATCTGCCTGTGTTTGCCGTAACAACCATGGATGAGCATGTGCAGTATGGAAAGCCGCTTTTGCCCGCACGCCTTGGCGCTATGCTCGTTGGAGCATTCGGCTTTCTCGGTTTGGTGCTAGCGTCAGTTGGCGTGTACGGCGTGGTCGCTTACTCGGTCAGCCAGCGCACGCAGGAAATCGGCATTCGCACGGCGATGGGCGCGCAGCGAGGACATGTACTGGGCATGGTCTTGAAGCAGGGCATGACCATGGCGGGCATCGGCACGGCCGCCGGACTGGCGCTCTCACTCTTGCTATTCCGCGCGCTGGGAACGGTTCTTTATGGCGTGAAGATGTTTGACCCGCTCACACTGTCGTCCGTGTCGGCGGTGCTGCTTGCGGTGGCCTTCGTGGCGAGTTATATCCCGGCACTGCGCGCGACGCATGTGGATCCGGTGGTGGCGTTACGGGAGCAGTGAGGGCGGCTAGCGGTGATCGGAGTTCTTAATCCGCGCGAACCGCGTCTTTCAGCTTTTCGTAGGCCGATTCGCTTAGAATTTTCTTCGTCACCAGGTCGTGGGCGTCCTTGTAGGGCCGGCTCTTGATAATTTTTTTCGCCTCGCGCGGGCCCACTCCCGGCAATCCTGTCAAATCGTCTTCGGTCGCGGAGTTCAGGTCTATGGTTTTCGGTTTTCCTTTTTCCCAGCCTTCTTTTGCGCCGTCGACGGCCGCCTTCACGTCGCGGCTGGCTTCTTCCACGGCGGGCCGAGCTTTTTCTGCAGCTTTCGCGGCTTCGTCGCGAATCGTCTTCTCGCGCTCGGCGGAATCGCCCTCGCAACCCGCTGCAACAAACACCAGCGCCGCCGCGAGTCCCATGGCTCCGAAAATTCGTGTCGTTCGCATGGCACCTCTCCCGACTGGGCCTCCCCGATTCATTCTACGCTTCCCGCGCGTCGGTTCTTTCAAGGAAATGCGTGATCCTACTTTTTCTCCTTCAGGAACGTCCCACGCTCGAGCTCCTTAAACGCCTGCTGCAACTGTTCCTGCGTGTTCATGACAATCGGCCCGTACCATGCCACGGGCTCTTCGAGCGGCTTGCCGGACACCAGCAAAAAACGAATTCCTTCTTCGCCAGCTTGCACGGCGACTTCATCCCCGCGATCAAAAAGCACCAGCGAACGGTTGTCTGCATCTGTCGGCGGCTTCGTTTCGAGCCATCCGACGCCTTCCGTCGGCACCGCCAGAGGTTCGGATGCGTTGCAGAACTTTCCCGAGCCCGCGAACACATAGGCGAAAGCGTGCCGCGTCGTCCCCACCGGCAGGGTTTTCCGCCGTCCCGGCGCGACGGAGACGTCCAGGTAAATTGGCTCGGCAGCGATTCCGTCAACAGGTCCGCTCTTTCCCCAGAAATTTCCGCACACGACGCGCACGTGCGTGCCATCGTCGTCGGTGATCTCCGGAATTTCTGTGGACTTCACTTCCTGATAGCGGGGCGCGGTCATCTTTAGCGCCGACGGCAGGTTGGCCCACAACTGGAAGCCGTGCATGCGGCCCGCGTGGTCGCCTTTGGGCATTTCCTGGTGAATGATGCCGCTACCCGCGGTCATCCACTGCACGTCACCGCTGGCGATTTCTCCGTGGTTGCCCATGCTGTCGCCGTGCTGCACCGTGCCGGCAAGCACGTACGTAATCGTTTCGATTCCGCGATGCGGATGCCAAGGAAATCCCGCGAGGTAATCTTCCGGAACATCGTTTCGAAAATCGTCCAGTAGCAGAAATGGATCGAAATCTTTCGTATTTCCAAATCCAAACGCGCGCCGGAGGTGTACTCCCGCGCCTTCGACGGTCGGCTTGGACTTGATCAACCGTTTTATGGGTCGTATGGACATCACTTCCTCGGGCTCTAGCTATCCCCGTACACCGGGATCGCCGCGCCGTTCACGAGTTTTGCGTCGTCGCTGCACAGCCAAAGAATCACGCGCGCAATTTCTTCCGGCTTGGGCCATTTGCTGAAATCGGCCTCGGGCATAGCTTGGCGATTCGCCGCTGTGTCTATGATGCTGGGCAGCACGGAGTTGGCGCGAACGCCAGTACCTTTCAGGTCCGCCGCCAGGCAGTCGATCATCGCCAGCGCGGCGGCTTTTGACGCCGCGTACGCGGCCGCGCCCGCTGCGTGATCCACTGCGGCCTTCGAAGCGATGTTCACGATTGCGCCGTGGCCCCGCATCAGCATCGCGCGCGCTGCCGCTCGCGCGAGCGCGTAACCCGAACGCACGTTGAGCGACATCATGCGGTCCCAATCCTTCGTCTGTAAATCCCAAAGCTTCACGCTGCCGATGTACCCGCCGACAGCGTTGACCATCGCGTCGAGGCTTCCGTGCTGCGCCACGATCGCGGCGATCAGTTTCGTCACTGCCTCTTCATCGGTGACGTCGATTTTGTGGCCTTCGAGCCGCGCGCCATCCATCCGCTCGGCCCTTGCCGCGCTCGCGGACTGCGCTTCCGAGAGCTGTTTGCGCAGGGCGCTATATTCTTCGTCGAAGTAGTACGTGGCCACGACGCGATAGTCGGCTTCGAGGAAGGCCAGCGTGACCGCGCGGCCGAGCCCGCCGGTGCCACCTGCCACGAGCGCTACTTTGCTGGTTTTCGTCACCAGCGCATCTTGTCACACACACTGCGCGCGCTCAAGCGTTGCCGCACCACATTCGATTCCGGAAGCTGAGTCTTCCGCTGTAAGATGCTTCAGTTCACGCGGCAAATTGGTTGGTCGGCATGCGAAAACTGAAAATCCTCCTAGGGCTGGCCGTCGCCGCGCTGCTCGTCAGCACCGGCTGGCAAATGTTTTCGGCTTACTACGGCAGTCTTGAACTCGTCGACGACTTGCGCGATATTTCAGCAGACGTCGGCACACGCATCGGACTCTCCGCACCCAACAGCGAAGACGAACTTCGCAGCTTCGTCATCAAGAAAGCGAATGAACGGGACATTCATCTCGAACCGAGCGAAGTGACGGTAAGCGTATCGGGGGAAGGGAGGTCTGCTGTTATTTCTCTCGCCGCGGATTACCACGTGAAAATCGATGTGTTCTTATATTCATTCGTAATGCGCTTTCACGCCGCCAACGCCCGCTAGTGCTTTTGTACTGATCGCAGGTATATTGTGGGGCCGTGTACAGGACGATCTCGCACAGCGATGTCCACGTCCTTGCCCGGCTATGAGTGTTGCATCCGTTCTGCGAACGCGCGAATCTAAGAACCGGGCTTCATTCAATCTACGCTGGAACACCGGAGACTCTTCAATCTTGGTGAGGAGCTAGGAGGGCTAAGCATGACCAGTAAACCATTGACTTCGTCCCCATCGCCTGAGTCTGGCCCTTGGGCCGCCGGTGCTATGGGGCTCGGGGAAATCGTCGTCTTCCTCGAAGGGGCCGCCGATACGAAAGGTATTCTGGAGTTCGCCAGCGGCATCGCCGAGGAGCAAGGCGCGCGCCTGATCAGCGTATTCATGCAGCCGGGGTCCACGACTACCACAGCGGAGACTTTCGCCCGCGGCAAGGCTATGGCGAGTGTCGTCGACGAGCAGCATTCGCGAGTCGACCACCTCGAGGCGGAGCACCGCGCCGAATTCGATGGCATCGTGCGAACGCACGGGATCCGCTCCGAGTGGAGATCCCTTCCGCACTCAAGCACCGAGGCAGGCGTGCATGCATATTATGCTGACCTGGTGTTGATTGCCCGCCCTCAACCTGGGGGCCAGACCGCCGGCCCTCCCGGTCTCGCGGAGTCCCTGATCCTAAGTTCCGGGCGGCCGATCATCCTGTTTCCGCCAGAAAGCAAAGTATCCCGCGTCCGGCGGATTCTCGTGGCGTGGAACGCCAAGCGCGAGTCCATCCGCGCGGTTGCCGACGCGCTGCCGCTGATTGTCAAGGCCGCTGCGGTTGCGGTATTGGTCGCGGACCATGACCGCGAGCCTGGGCGTCATGGCCAAGAGCCGGGAGCGGATATCGCGCGCCACTTGGCTGGTCGCGGTGCGCACGTCGAGGTAAAGCGGCTGTCCTCTGACGGGGAAGATGTGGGACGCCTTCTTTTGTCGCACGCTGCGGCTTTCGGCGCCGACCTTCTGGTTATGGGTGCTTACGGCCACTCTAATCTGAGCGAGTGGGTGTTCGGCAGCGTCACGCGGAAGGTCGTCCGCGAGGCGACGCTCCCAGTCTTGATGTCTAGATAACGCGCGGAAGAGCTCGTCGTAGCAGCGATGGCTCTTGGTAGTGAAATCAGATTTCGAGAATGACGGGGAGGATCAGAGGGCGCTTGGAAGTTTGTTTGTTGATGTAGCGCTTGAGGTCGACGCGGATTTTCTCCTTGATGACGCCCCAGTCGGATTTTTCTTCGGCGTTGGAAGCGGCCACGGTTTTCAGGATTACTTCGCGTGCGCCGGCGAGAAGTTCCGTACCGTTGTCGCTGAACATGCCGCGCGTGACGATTTCCGGCTGCGATTCGAGCTTGCCGGTGTGTTTGTCGATGGCAATGATGGGAACGACGACGCCGTCCTCGCTCAGATGTTTGCGATCGCGGATGACGACCTCTTCGATTTCCTCGAGCGAACCGGAATCGACGCACACGCGGCCGGCAGTAACGGGATCGCGTCGGCGCACGCCGTCTTGCGTGAATTCGATGGACTGGCCGTTTTCAATCAAAAGAATCTCGCTGCCGACGACACCGAGTTGGTGAGCTAGCGCCGCGTGGCGGAAGAGATGGCGGTATTCACCATGGACGGGAATGAAATAGCGCGGTTTGACGAGTTGCAAAATCAATTTTTGCTCTTCCTGCGAGGCGTGGCCGGAGACGTGAATCGTGCCGCCGGAATTGTCGTAATAGACGAGCGCGCGACGGCGGAACATGTGATCGAGCATGCGGAAAATGGCTTTTTCATTGCCCGGAATGATGCGCGCGGAAAGGATGACGGTGTCGTTTTCGTCGACGGAAACGAAGCGGTGGTTGTCCACGGCGATGCGCGAAAGCGAGGACATGGGCTCAGCCTGGCTGCCGCTGGCGAGAATGATGATGCGCTTCGGATCGAACGAGCGGATGTCCTGCGGGCGGACGACCATGCCGTCGGGAATGTGCAATATTTCCAGGGAGTGCGCGATTTCGACGTTGTCCACCATACTGCGGCCAACGAAGGCGACTTTACGATTGACGCGTCCGGCGATGTCAATGACTTGCTGAATGCGGTAAATCGAAGAGGCGAAGCAGGAAAGAATCACGCGGCGCGGCGCGGAGCGCGCGAGCTCTTCGATGCGTGGAACGATAGCGCGCTCTGAGGGCGTGAAGCCGGGGCGCTCGACGTTGGTGGAATCGCTGAAGAGCGCGAGGACGCCGTCGTTGCCGTAACGCGCGAAGGCGTGCAGATCAAACGGCCCGCCGCCCACGGGCGTTTGATCGATCTTGAAATCGCCGGTGTGAATGATGACGCCGACCGGCGTGCGAATGGCGAGCGCGACGCAATCCACGGTGCTGTGCGTGACGGAAATAAATTCGATCTCGTACGGACCAATTTCGATGAGCCGGCCGGGAAGAACTTCGCGGAGCGTGGTGGAATCGAGAAGGCCGGCTTCTTCGAGGCGCTTCTTCACGAGGGCGAGAGTGAACCGCGTGCCATAAATCGGGACGTTCAGGTCGCGGAGAATGTAAGCCAGCGCGCCGATGTGGTCTTCGTGGCCGTGCGTGAGTACGATGGCGCGCACGTGCGAGCGATTCTGCTTGAGGTAGGTGATATCGGGAATGACGAGGTCGACGCCGAGAAGCTCGGATTCGGGGAACATCATGCCGGCGTCAATGACCAGGATGTCTTCGCCGAGGCGAAGCACCATCATGTTCATTCCGAATTCACCGAGACCGCCGAGAGGGATTGCTGTAAGGGTCTGCGAGGTAGTGCTCAAAGAGAAGTCATCTCCGTGTCGTAAGGAGAATCGTATCATAGCGGGGAGATGAGTGCCGGTGCGGGCTAGATTGCGCACCGGTCAAATTCTGGCAGAGCGAATTCGCGGCTACGTTGGACTGTAGAACAACGCCGCGCGCGGAACATTTAGACAAGGGAAAATCTTACCGACCTCAAACCGCTAGCTCTGGCGGGGGCTGAAGAGGTGAGCAATGGTGACGAGAATGACGGCGCCCACCGTTGCTGCGGCGAGCGAATACCAGAAGCCGCCGCCGAAGATGCCGAGCTTGACGAAAATCCAGCCGCCGATGAACGAGCCGACGACGCCGAGGATGATGTCGGTAATGCAACCGAAGCCGCGGCCACGCGAAATTTGACCAGCGAGCCAGCCGGCGATGAGGCCGACGAAGAGCCAATACCAGAAGCCGCGCGGAAGATAGACGGCGACCGTTTTGGATTCGAAGGCAGCAAAGGGCAGCACGGACGTGAGAAAGAGGAATGCGGCGGACATGGAGCCTCCGGAAGAATTGCGCGATTCGGCTTGCGCTGGGAAACGGGGACAGTTTAGCAGAAAAGATTTCGATAAAGAGAGAAGGAGCTTGGCGAAAGGGGAGGCAGGTTGGTCGTCGCGATGCTCCTCCCGTGTGCGACGTCGCTCGGGACTAGCGGGATTGGCATTTCCGCACATGGGAAGAGAGGTCCTTCGTCGCGATGCTCCTCAGGACTCGCACCCTTATCGGGTGCTCGGTTGCTGCTGGGTCATGCAGTGAATGGTGCCGAGACCGAGGACGAGATCGCGACAGGCGATGCCGACGACTTCGCGGTCTGGAAAAAGGCGGGCGAGGGTGTTCAACGCAACGCGGTCGTTCGAATCGTTGAACGTAGGCACGAGGACGATTTTGTTGGCGATATAAAAATTTGAGTAGCTCGCGGGGAGGCGCTGGCCGTCGAAATAAACCGGCGCCGGCATGGGCAGCGTTTCGATCTTGAGAGAACGGCCGGTCTGGTCGCGCATGTATTTCAGAAGCGTGAGATTTTCTTGTAGCGGAGTGTAGTTGCCGTCGGAGGAATTTTCTTCGACGACCGTGACGACGGTATTAGGATCAACGAAGCGCGCGAGATCGTCAACGTGGCCGTGCGTATCGTCGCCGGCGATGCCGTTTTTCAGCCAGAGCACGTTGGTCACGCCGAAATAATTCTTGAAAACCTCGGTGTAATCTTCGCGGGTAAAGCCAGGATTGCGCTCCTGCATGGTGCTGAGGAGGCATTCTTCGGTGGTGAGCAGAGTACCGGCGCCGTTGACGTCAATGCTGCCGCCCTCGAGCACGACGCGGCGGCCTTTTTGCGTAGGCTGCCAGAGGCGGCGCTTGAGTTTTTTGTTGGCGTGCGCGACGACTTGCGCGTCTCTTTTGTGATTGTCGTATTTGGCCCAGCCGTTGAAACGCCAGTTGGTGTAGGCGACCTCGCCTCCGGAATCCCGCACGCAAATTGGGCCGGAGTCGCGCATCCAGCCGCGATCGGTGGGGATGCAGAAGAAATCGATATTGGGGAGATGCGCGCCAGATTTTTTGAGGATTACACGGACGCGCGATTCGGCGACGCGGTTTTCAACGACCAGATAGACGCGCTCGACTTGCGAGAGATGGCGGACAATTTCTGCGAAAGCCCAGGGGATGGGAGAGAATTTGCCGGGCCAGTCGGTGAGTTCGTGGGGCCATCCGAGCCAGGTGGCTTCGTGGGGCTCCCATTCGGCGGGCATTTTAAAACCGAGAGAGTGCGGAGTTTCGTTGGCCATCAGGAGAAGAAATTTAACACAGAGAGCAAAGAGGCGCAGAGCGCGTCGAGAAGAAAAAGAGAGAAGGAGAAAACGCCTTCATCGTTTCCGAACGAAAAACACTAGAGGAATAGCCGCTATGAGAATCAGCGCGAGCCAGAAAGTATGGCTGAGCGACCACGCCAACAAAGCAATTGGAAGCACGATAATCTCTGGAAGGAAAATCATCCACCAGTCGCGCCTCTTCGACTGGATGAAAGGGTCGCCTGCGGACAAAAGCGACTGCTTCATTCGCGAAGACGTGAAATCCCAACCGCAATCGCAGCGTTCAGCTGTGTCGAGGTTAGCGAGCGCGCAGTGCGGGCAGGTAACCATCGCTGCTCATTCGCCGAGCCAGCGATTGAGGATTGGTTGGTAGGCGTCGATGCGGCGATCGCGGAGAAATGGCCAATTACGGCGCGTTTCTTCGGATTGCGCAGGATCGCATTCGACGACGAGGATTTCCTCTTTGTCGTTGGAAGCTTCGGAAAGAATTCTGCCGAAAGGGTCGGCGACGAAAGAATTTCCCCAAAATTCGAGTCCCGGATCGCCATGGGCGGGCTGGCCTTCGAAGCCGACGCGATTGACGACGGCGACGTACACGCCGTTGGCGATGGCGTGAGAACGCTGAATGGTGCGCCAAGCGTCGAGTTGCGCGGCGCCGAATTCCGCTTTTTCGCGCGGATGCCAGCCGATGCTCGTAGGATAAAAAATCACTTGCGCGCCTTTAAGCGCGGTGAGCCGCGAACTCTCCGGATACCATTGATCCCAACAGATCTGAATGCCGATGCGTCCGTAGGCGGTGTCGAAATTCGGGAAGCCGAGATCGCCGGGCGTGAAATAAAATTTTTCGTAGTAGAGAGGGTCATCGGGGATGTGCATTTTGCGGTATTTGCCGAGGAACGAGCCGTCGGCGTCGAGAACGGCGCAAGTGTTGTGATAGACGCCAGCAGCGCGACGTTCGAACAGGGAGACGACAAGAACGATCTTATTTTCTTTGGCGATTTTTGCGAGCGCGTCCGTGGTGGGGCCGGGAACAGGCTCGGCAAGATTGAAAAGATCGGCGTTTTCGGTGCGGCAGAAATATTCGCTGAGGAAAAGTTCATGCAGCGAAATAATTTGCGCGCCTCGCGCCGAGGCTTCGCGGATTTTGACGATGGCATGTGCGAGATTTTCATCGGCGTTGGCGGTGCAGCGCATCTGCACCAGGCCAATCGTGAATTTGTTTGCCATGAATTTTAGTTTATCATGCTCGCTGAAAAGTTTTTGGTGACGCGTTTGTGCTTTCCTTTTTGGGGCAATTTGTAATATCAAGTGGGCGAAATGTTATTTCAGCGGCCGGGTGTGAGTGTGCGACGGGAAGTGTTGTTCGACCGGCGAGATCTTGAACGAAGCTGACGCTGTTTGGAAACACCGAGTGCACGGCATCCGAAAGCGAAGCTGACGCAGCGAAAGCAGCTCGGAAGAGAAGACAGTAGTGCACGGAAAGTTCAGGAGAGCGAATGGCGAAGGTCACGACCGAGAATAAAAAACGGAAACGCAACGGCTCTGATCAGCAAGCTGACCAGAAAACCGTGACCGGACGCGTGCTGCACGATCCGGTGAAGGATAAGTTGCGGCCGATGTTTCCCATTGACCTGTCCAAGTGCCGCACGATCGACGAGTTAGTGCGCGCGATGGGAGATACGGCGTTCACAGGGCGGCAGGTTGGTGATGCCGCGGACGTGCTGGAAGCGATGGCGCGCGATAAAGATTGTTTTGTAGTGATGACGCTTTCCGGGGCGCTGACGGTGGCGAAGATGGGTTTTATTTTTTGCGACCTGGTGGAGAGCGGAGTGGTAAAGGCGATTGTTTCGACGGGCGCGCTGATGGCGCACGGGCTGGTCGAGGCAACGGGGCATTCACACTTCCGGTACGACCCGAAGATGGACGACAAGGAGCTGTTCGAGGCGGGATACAACCGCGTCTATGACTCGCTGGAGCCGGAAGTGAATCTGGATCACGTCGAACAGATGATGCAACACGTCCTGACAAATTGGGACGCGGAAGAAAGCGTTTGCAGTTGGAAGCTGCACCGGAAGATCGGCGAGATTCTGCACAAGCAGGGAGCGGGGCGAGGAATATTGAAGTCGGCGTACGAGCACCATGTGCCGGTATTTGTTCCGGCGTTTTCGGATTCGGAGCTGGGAATTGATTTCGCGCTGCATAAGATTGCGCGCATGAAAGCGAACCGCCCGGTGTTGCGCTACGATCCATTCGATGATTTTGAGAAATTTGCGGACACTATGCTGGCAACGAAGCGAATGGGGATCTTTACGATTGGGGGGGGTGTGCCGCGAAACTGGTCTCAGCAATTTGGAGTGTACGCGGAGTTGCTGGCGCGGCGGGGGTACAAGAAGCTGCCGTTGAAGAGATACAACTATGGCGTGCGGATTTGTCCGGAGCCGGTGCATTGGGGCGGATTGAGCGGAAGCACGTACACGGAAGCGGTGTCGTGGGGGAAGTTTGTGCCGCGGGAAGAGGGCGGAAAATTCGCGGAAGTGTTTGATGACGCGACGGTGTCCTTGCCGCTGATAGTGGGCGCGGTGCTGAACCGGATTGGGTACTACAAGGGCGGGAATTGAAGCGGACGCCCTGGTGTTCGGAGCGTCTTGAGGACTGATTACGAGACCCAGGAACTGCACGTCTTGATAATTTTCCAAGTGCCGCCAGATTTTTTGAGAATCAGGGTATGGCCGTGACCACATAACCCGCCGCAGACGAACGCGTATTTCAAAAGCACTTTTTCGTGATTTTTGTCGAAGACGATCTCCGAAAAACTAAACAATCCGGTCCGGAAAGCGGTCTTAACTGAATCGTCTAACTGTTTCTCCGACACGTTTTCGTGACCGTCGATAGCTTTCTTCAGCAAATTCTGCGGATCGTTTTGCGCAATTTGCTTTTGTTGCTGGTCGGGGTCAACGATTTTGACTCGTGTGTCGAGCGGTGGAGAAAAAGAAAAACGGTGCACGACCGCGTCTGAAGTGCGGGCTTGTGAACTGTCGTTACGGGGACAACCGCCATTGAAAGAGCGTTCGTTGTCGTCGAGTGTATCAGTAATGTCTGCCAGGTTGATCGTGCTCTTGGCGTCCTTGAGGTAATCCAGCAGCACCACGCGATAAATCGCAATTTGCTCTTCTGTTAGCGGATCGGGGCTAACTTTCGGCTTCGGCTCGTCGGCTTGCCCGAAAGTGGGGGTGACGGAAGCTGAGATAGCGAGCAGCAAGATACAGGTGCGATGCATGCGACCTCCTTGCAGATTCGGAAGCGATCAATCTGTCGCGAGAAATTCTATCTGGATGGACACCAATCGCGGCGAAAAGGTTTCTTGAGGCTGGACTTAAATTTGCTCGCGCGAATCAGAATTTAGCGATGTCCATGAGCGAGAGACCGTGCATAGCGGAGTCATCATGGTAGCGGTTATGACGAAGTGAAGAAGTGGCGGAAGATGGTGTCCGAGTTGGACGCCAAGTAGTTAGTCGTCTTCGCCGATGAGGATGGCGGCGCCGAGAACGGTGGTCCAGAGGCCGCGCTTGTCGCCGACGGCGGATTGCGTGACGTTCATGGTGCGAACGATTTTGTTGGAGATGCGGTAGACCTCTTTTTTCTCATCCCAGGACAGATCTGGATCAAATTCGACGTTGAGAGTAGTGGCGAGCATCTCCGCGGCGAGTTCTTCCGCGTACTCGCCGGCGACTTCTTCGGTTTCACCGAAGGAGTGATGCTCGGAGAGATAGCCGTACATGGATTTGTCGCTGGGAAGGGCGAGGCCAATGCTGGCGGCGATAAGGCGATGCGCCTCTTTGGTGGAGTTTTCGCTGATGACGGTGAAAGCGACCTGGCCGGGCTTGATGTGCTTTAAACCTTCACTTCGGGAAATCAGTTTGCAGTTGGGAGGAAAGATCGAGGAGACGCGGACAATGTTGCACGCGGCGATGCCCGCGTTGCGCAGAGCAAGCTCAAAACTGGAAAGTCTCTCGCGATGTTTACCGACGCCTTTGGTGAGGAAAATCTTCTTAGCGACGAACGCCATGGTGCCGGGTTGTGGTGCCTCCGTGAGTGGAGTAGCGCGAGAATTTTTCTGCTGAGGAAAAGTAGCAAGAAGGTTTCGGTGTGTCAACGCAATTCGGGGACTTCGCGACGCCGCGCCGGCGAGTGTGAATGGCCTGTGAATGAAAGCCGAAGAGCTACCGGAGCGTGTCAGTCGCCGACAATCTGGTGGATGAGTTTGCCGAGAGGTTTAGCGAGCGCGAGAATTTTGCCGAGATCATCGGAAGTGAAATCGGGCCCCGCGCCGTGTGCCGTGGCGCCTTTGCGGCTGACCTGAATCACGCCGACAACTTTTTCACCACTGAGAATCGGCGCGCTGATAATTTTCTGGATCAGTTCGCCGCTTGCGCCTTCCACTTTTACGCCTTCGAAGACCGTGGCATGCCGTACTTTCGCGAAATTGTTGATGATTTCAGGTCGACTTTCGCGCGCGGTCTTGGCCGCGATCGCAGAAGTGCTGGAAAGAGGAATGAAGCCGATTTGTTTCAGCGATTCGGGCACAAGAAAATGGAGATGACGCCAGCGTTGGGAAACGCCGAGCAGCGCGATTTCGCTTGGTTTAACGCCAATGTGATGCGCGATGCGTTCGGCGAGGCTGGCCAGGGATACTTTCGAGGCGGAAGCGGCGTCGGACTCGAGCGCCGTGGCGAGTCGATCCAATTCCGATGCGAGGCTGGGGCTGTTGATAGTCATGATTTTGTCTTTAAGTCTGGCCCATGTTGTCAGCCACGCGGGGAGGGCCTTGGCGGTTGCGTCGTACGCGTCTACAATTCATTTAAACGGGAGTCGCTGTTTTGCGCAATAAATTTTGTGAGCGCGCGTGCCCGAGAAGCGAACAGGCGCGCTTGCAAGCATTTTTTTAACTCCCTATACTGAATGTGCCGCGAGATTCCAGCGCCCCTTCGAGACATCAAGCGGCGGAGAGGGCATGTCCCCATCGGCAACCCGGCCCGAAACTGATTATCTCCTTCGAAAACTTCATTCATTGAGCGGCATCGTTCCCGTGGGAGCGTTCCTGGCGGAACATTTCTGGTCGAACAGCTACGCGCTGGTCAGCCGCGCGCAATACGACCTGAAGTCGGAGGAGTTGCAGACGATCCCATTTCGACTGGTGGTGGAATGGGCGTTCATTTTTCTTCCGATGTTGTATCACGGCGGCTACGGGATCTATATCTGGCTGCGCGGAAAATCGAATGTTTCGTCGTATCCGTGGGTGGGAAACTGGCTGTACACAGCCCAGCGTTATACGGGTCTGATCGCATTCGCGTACATCTCGTGGCATTTGTACACTGAACGATGGCTGACGCACGGGCGGTCGACGTACGCGGATGTCGAAACGCTGCTACAAAATCCTTGGGCGCTGGCGTTCATGTTTGTGGGAGTGCTCGCGTCGTCGTTTCATCTGGGCGTGGGAATCTGGAATTTTCTCTGCAAATGGGGATTAGCGGCGACGGCAAGAGCGCAGCGCGCGGCGGGCGCGCTCGGAGCTGTAGTGGGTCTGTCGTTCAGCGTGGTGGGAGTGCTGATTGTGATTAGCTTCTGGTTGAACTGGCATCCGTTTGACGCTTACTTGAAATGAGGCAACCAAGAATCATCGTAGTGGGCGGCGGACTGGCCGGCCTGATGGCGACGATTCGCGTCGCCGAAGCGGGCGTGCCGGTGGATTTGTTTTCGATCGTGCCGGTGAAACGCTCGCATTCGGTCTGTGCGCAGGGCGGCATCAACGCCGCCAAAAATCAAAAGGGTGAAGGCGATACGACCTGGAAGCATTTCGACGACACTATTTATGGCGGGGATTTTCTGGCCAACCAACCGCTTGTAAAAAGGATGTGCGAAGCAGCGCCGGGAATCATTGATTTGCTGGATCGTATGGGCGTGATGTTCAACCGCACGCCGGAAGGATTGCTGGACTACCGGAGATTTGGCGGAACGCTGTATCACCGCACGGCGTTTGCTGGGGCGACGACCGGACAACAGCTTTTGTACGCGCTCGATGAGCAGGTGCGCCGGCACGAAAGTGAAGACCGCGTGAAGAAATTTGAAGGGCAGACATTTCTTTCCGCAGTGATTGACGGAGCCGGAGTGTGCCGCGGGATTTGCGCCATGGATTTGCGCTCCATGGAAGTGAAAACGTATCCGGCGGACGCGGTGATTTTTTGTACCGGCGGAATCGGGGCGATTTTTGGGCGTTCGACGAACTCCGTCGTGTGCACTGGCTCGGCGCAATCCGCGCTCTTCCAGCAAGGCGTGGACTATGCGAATGGAGAATTCATTCAGGTCCATCCGACGGCAATTCCTGGCGAGGACAAGCTCCGTCTAATGAGCGAATCGGCGCGCGGCGAAGGCGGCCGCGTGTGGGTTCCGCGAAATCCCGGCGAGGCTCGTGCGCCACGAAGCATTCCGGAAAGCGAGCGATTTTATTTTCTCGAGGAATGGTATCCGAAGTACGGCAATCTCGTGCCGCGCGACATCGCGACGCGCGCGATTCACCGAATCGTCTATCAGGAAAAACTCGGGATCCGCGGGCAAGCGGCGGTGTATCTGGACGTATCGCACATTCCGCGCGAGACGCTGGATCGCAAGCTTGAAGGAATTCTCGAAATTTACGAAAAATTTCTCGGGGTGGATCCACGCGAAGAACCGATGAAGGTTTTTCCGGCCATGCATTACACGATGGGCGGATTGTGGGTCAACGGCGAAGATCAGGCCACGAATGTGCCGGGTATTTATGCGGCAGGCGAGTGCGAGTATCAATACCACGGCGCCAACCGCCTGGGGGCAAATTCGCTGGTGTCGTGCATTTTTGGAGGAGGGCTGGCGGGACCGGCGGCAGTGAAGTACGTAAAGAGCCTATTAACCGGCTGCGAGGCGACGAGTGCTAGCACGTTTGATCACGAACGCAAGCGGCAAGAAGAAAAGAATCAGGCGTTAATTGCCCAGAGCGGTGAAGAAAATCCAATGGCCATTTGGCGCCAACTCGGCGAATTGATGACCGAGCACGTAACCGTCACGCGCATAAACAAGGGCCTGGAATCCGCGGATGGCAAGATTTGTGAATTGCAGGACCGCTACCACAAAATTAATTTGAGCGACCGCTCGAAATGGTCGAACCAGACGCTAAATTTTGCGCGCGAACTCGGGAACATGCTGGTGTTGGCGCGAGTGATTACGCTGGGAGCCCTGGCGCGTAACGAATCGCGTGGCGCGCACTTCAAGCCGGACTTCCCGGAACGCGACGACGCGAACTGGCTGAAAACGACGCGGGCGAAGTGGGTGAACGGTGAAACGAAATTCACGTATGAGCCGATAGATATTTCGCTGATTCCGCCGCGGGCCAGACGATATGACGCGGCGAAATAAAGCGCAGTGCGAGTTTGTTTGAGCTGGTTTAGGCCGACGGCACGGCGAAGGTGGTCGAGGAGCGAATGGCAGAAACGAAACAAGTCATCGTTCGCGTGAAACGGCAGGTGAGCCCTAAGGGTTCGCCGTACTGGGAGGAGTTTGCGCTGGCGTGGCGGCCGGCGATGAATGTGATCATCTGTCTGCGTGACATTGCGGAAAAGCCGGTCACGCGGGACGGAAACAAGACCACGCCGATAAGTTACGACTCAAATTGCCTGGAAGAAGTCTGCGGTTCGTGCGCGATGCTGATTAACGGCAAGGCGGGGATGGCGTGCTCGGCGTTGGTGGATAAATTGGAACAACCGATTCGTATCGAGCCGCTCTCAAAGTTCCCGGTAGTGCGCGATCTTGCGGTCGACCGGCAATTTATGTTCGAGAGCCTGAAGCGCGTTCAAGGCTGGATTCCCATCGACGGCACGTACGACCTTGGCGAAGGGCCGCGAATGGCGCCGGAAACGCAGGAGAAAGCTTATCCGCTTTCCCGGTGCATTTCCTGCGGAAGCTGCCTCGAAGTGTGCCCGCAGGTAAACGCAAACAGCGAGTTCATCGGCGCAGCGATCATCAGTCAGGTGCGCCTTTTCAACATGCACCCCACCGGCGCAATGCACGCGAAAGAGCGGCTCGCAGCATTGATGGAGCCGGGAGGAATCCAGGATTGCGCGAATGCGCAGAACTGCGTCAAAGCTTGCCCGAAAGACATACCACTCACCGAATCAATTGCCGAAATGAACCGCGCAGCGTGGAAACACGCACTGGTTGGCTGGTTGATAGGGTAAAATCTCGCCGCACCATTTCTATTGGAGGAAAACATGAGGTATCGCCGGGCCGGACTGTGTGTCTGTTTGGTTGCATCCGCATTTCTACTGGTGCAGCGGACTTCCGGCGACGACATTGCCGAGCGTGCCCGCAAATTGCATTTTTCGTCAATCGTTCTCGACACGCACGACGACACGACACAGCGATTTTTTAGCAAGGATTTCGACATCGGCAAGCGCAATCCAGATGGAGCAATTGACATTCTGCGCATGCGCGAAGGTGGAATGAACGCGATTTTCTTTTCCATCTGGATCGACGGGCGCATCATGGGCCCGCCAGCGGTGCAAAAAGCGCTGGACCAAATCGACGCCGTCCACGAGAACGTCAACCGCTACTCGAAAGACCTCGTCTTTTGCCGCACGGCTGAAGAAGTCCGCCGCGCGCATGCCCAAGGGAAGATTGCGGCGCTGATCGGCGTAGAAGGCGGGCACATGATCGGAAACGATATCCGCGTACTGCGCATGTTCGGCGACCTCGGCGTGCGCTACATGACGCTGACGCATTTCTACAACGATGAGTGGGCGGATTCCTCCACGGCAAAACCAGAACACAACGGCTTAACGGATTTCGGCAAAGACATCGTGCGGGAAATGAACCGGCAAGGAATTATGGTGGACATTTCGCACGTTTCCGACAAGACCTTTTACGACGCGCTGGACGTCAGCAAGGCGCCGCTGATCGCTTCGCATTCGTCATGCCGCGCGCTGTGCAACCACGTGCGCGATATGTCCGACGACATGATTAAAGCGCTGGCAGCGAAGGGCGGAGTGATTCAGATCAACTACGAGAAGAGTTTCATCGATCAGAATTACAAAGACGCCCAGGACAAATTGTCCGGCGGCGTGGTGGCACTGATTGACAGGCTGCGGAAGGAATGCGGCGACGAGCAGGGCTGCATGGAGCGAAAAATGGCGGAGATGGAAAAGCAAGCCGTCGCCGACGGAAAACTGCCACACGTGAGCTGGGAGCGCATTATTGACCACATTGATCACGCCGTGAAGCTGGTCGGCGCGGACCACGTAGGGCTTGGTTCCGACTTCGACGGAGCCAACATGCCTGAGGGTATGGAAGACTGCACGCACCTGCCGCAGATCACCGAAGCGCTGTTGCGCAAAGGGTACAGCGACGATGACATCCGCAAGATCCTGGGCGGGAACCTGCTTCGGGTGATGGAGCAAACGGAACGGGTCAGTCGCGAAATGCAGACGGGGCAATAGCATCACCGTGCTGGAAATTAGTTGGCGAAACGCGTTAGCTGTCGGATTGTGCCTAGTGGCGGGGATGGTGTGGATGAAGCGCAGTAACGCGGAGGACGTCTCCGAGCATGCAAAGAAGCTCCACTTTTCGTCGATAGTTGTGGACACGCACGACGACACCACGCAACGATTTTTGGACGGCAGCTTCGAAATCGGCGCACGCAACGCTCTGGGAAGCATCGACATCCCGCGGATGAAAGAGGGCGGCCTCGGGGCGATCTTCTTTTCCATCTGGATTCCCAGCAAAATTACCGGCCCGGAAGCAGTAAAGCGCGCGATCGATCAAATTGATGCGGTCAGGGAGCAAGTTCGCCAGCATTCACAAGATCTCGCGCTGGTGACGACCGCCGACGGGATTCGCGAAGCGCACCGGCAGGGGAAAATTGCCGCGCTTATTGGGGTTGAGGGTGGGCACATGATTGCTAGCGACCTCGCCGTGCTGCGAACTTACGCGGCCCTCGGCGCACGCTACATGACGTTGACGCACAGCGGAAATTGCGAATGGGCCGATTCCTCCACGGACAAGCCCGCGCACGACGGCTTGACCGATTTCGGAAAAGATGTGGTGCGGGAAATGAACCGCCTCGGAATGATTGTGGACGTGTCGCATGTGAGCGACAAGACATTTGCCGACGTTCTGCAAGTGAGCAAGGTCCCGGTTTTTGCATCACATTCATCCTGCCGGGCCATTTGCGACGCGGCGCGCAACATGACGGACGAAATGATGCGCGCGCTTGCGGCGAAGGGTGGCGTCATCCAGATTAACTACCACGTTGGCTTTCTGAGCCAGGAGTTTCGCAACGCGGAAAAGGCACACCCGGAGTGGGAGAAGGCGATCGCGTTGGAGATTCAAAAGCGCTGCGGCGGTCGCGAAGGATGCCAGTTGATTGAAGGTGATCGGATTACGCGAGAGTACGTCGAGCGCGGGGATTTGCCGAAAGTGGATTGGAAGAAGATCATCGAGCACATCGACCATGCCGTGCGAGTGGCTGGTATTGATCATGTCGGGCTCGGCTCGGATTTCGACGGCGCAAACATGCCGTTCGGAATGGAAGACGCGAGCAAGCTGCCGAAGATTACGCAAGCCTTGCTCGAAAAAGGATATTCGGAAGGTGACGTACGGAAGATTCTCGGCGAAAATACACTGAGGGTTATGGGTGAAGTGGAAAGCGTCAGCCGCGAGCTGAGCGGCGACAAGTAAGCGCAACTCGGCCAAAAAATCTGGAGCAGTGAATCCAAACGGGAGAGGGAAGAGAAATGCGTAAAACTGGTTGCACAATGATTCTGGCGGCGGGTGCGCTCGCGGGAGCGATGGTCTTGAGCGGCAGCGACGCAACCGGACAAGCCGCGAGCGGTCAAACGCAGGCACCGGCGCAGACAAAATCAGCCGGGAGCGCGACGACCCACAAAGCGGCCGCGAGTTTGTATGATCGCGCGCTGTTGCGGCCCTCGTTGCTCACGGCGAAAGCGCCGGCGACATACAAAGTTAAATTTGTTACGACGAAGGGCGACTTTGTGATTTCCGTGACGCGCGCATGGTCACCGCTTGGCGCGGACCGTTTTTATAATCTTGCGCGGCACCATTTTTTCGACAACGCGAGTTTTTTCCGCGCATTAAAGGGATTCGTCGTGCAGTGGGGCATAAGTGCCTATCCGCCGGTTTCGGCGGCGTGGTCGCATGCGCCCATTAAAGACGAGCCCGTCGTGCAGGGAAATAAAAAAGGATTTGTGACGTTCGCGAAAGGCGGGCCGGATTCGCGCACGACGGAAGTATTCATCAACTTGCGGGATAACGACGTGGAGCCGAACAATCTGGACAAAATGGGTTTTGCGGCGTTCGGTGAAGTGACCGAAGGCATGGAAGTCGTCGAGCAGCTTTACAATGGCTATGGCGACGGCGCGGACATGGGCGGAAATGGCCCACTTCAAGAGAAAATTGAGAAGATCGGCAAGTCCTACGTGGACAAAGATTTCCCTCTGCTCGACTCCATCAAAATGACGACTTTGATTGTGCCGGAGGGCGCGACACCAGCAAAGAAACCGGCGGCAAAGCCTGCCAGCCCATCAGGACACTAGGCAGGATTCTATCGCGGCAAGTCGTTGATTACTTTTTTGCATGCCGCGCAGCTAAACTTTGCGGAGACTTCGCCTTTGACTTCGCGCAAGCCTTCGCGGTAGTCTCGCTTTTCATGATGAATTGTCGCCAGACGATGTGTTGTACCGGCACGCTGAACGCTGCGTGTTGCAAGACAACCATCTCTGGTCACGGGAAATTCGGGACTTAGCGGAAATCGAAAAGTAAGGATTCCGAAGCCCACGTCGCCAGAGTTACCGGCAACGTGGGCTTTTTCTTTTTTGGGCCAGAGGATCCAGTCATGGGTGAGTTGAAAGAAACCAAAGCGCAGCGCGTCGAGCGGTTGAAACGCGAGAAGAACGCATGGGAATGTTTCGACGAAATCCGCAAATTTGCGCGCGAGGGCTACGACTCCATTCCTCCCGAATGGAAGGGCACGTATTTCCGGAGTTGGGGCGTGTATACGCAGGGGGACGGTGCGGGCGTCGTCGGCGGCAGCTGTGGTGAAGGGAAGAGCACGCCGTACTTCATGGTGCGGATCCGCATTCCTAACGGATTGCTGGCTACCGAGCAGGCGCGCGTTGCGGCTGACCTTGCGGAGCGGTACGCGCGAGGCGTGGCGGACATTACCGTGCGCCAGAACATTCAGCTGCACTGGGTAACGATCGAGTCGCTTCCGGACGTGTTGGAGCCGCTGTGGCGCGCTGGTCTGACCACAACCGGAGCCTGCGGAGACGTTGCGCGAAACGTGACGGGTTGCCCTGTCGCAGGGATAGACGCGAACGAAATCGTAGACGCGTCGCCGCTGGCATTGGCGATCGATCGCGAACTTGGTGGCGCCGCGGATTTTTACAATTTGCCCAGAAAATTCAAGATTTCCGTTACCGGTTGCAAGAGCTGGTGCTCGTATCCCGAGATTAATGATGTGGCATTCACCGCAACGAAGCGCAAGCGCCGTTCCGGCGATGAAATTGGCTTCTCATTGCGCGTTGGCGGAGGCCTCTCCGCCGACCCTCATCTTGCTGTGCGATTGAATGCGTTTGTGCAGCGAGATCAAGTGGTCTCCGTGGCCCGCGGCGTGGCGGAGATCTTTCGCGGAAGCGATTCACTCCGACAGAGCCGGGAAAGAGCGCGCCTGAAATTCCTGTTTCTTCAGCAAGGCTGGAGCGCTGAGCGTTTTTTGGATGAATTGCAGCAACAAATTGGATTTCACCTCGATCCAGCGGAAGAGGAAGATGTTCCGAGAGACGATCACCGTGATCACATCGGAATTCACGCGCAAAAGCAGGCGGGATTGGCTTATGTCGGCGCTTCGGCGTTGCGCGGACGAATCACGCCGCAACAGCTTCGCGTTGCCGCGGAGCTGGCGGATCGGTACGCCGACGGACACATCCGCACTACCACGATGCAAAATCTCTTGATCGTCAACGTGCCGCAGCGTGACGCTGCCGCAGTCGCGCGCGAACTTGAAGTTGCGGCCCTGCCGGTGCAGGCCTCGGTTTTTGCCCGCGGAACCGTGGCCTGCACAGGCTCCGAATTTTGCAAGCTGGCACTTACAGAGACAAAAGGCTTTGCACGATGGCTGACGCGGGAACTTGAAGGGCGGTTGCCCGATTTCAGCGAGCACTTGCGGCTGAACATTACGGGCTGCCCGAACAGCTGCGGCCAGCATTGGATTGCTGACATCGGCCTAGAGGGCAAGAAAACCAAATTGAACGGCCAGATGGTTGACGCGTACTACTTTTGCGTTGGAGGAAGTGTCGGCCAGTTCGCGTCCATCGCCCGGCCCGTCGGCTATCGCTGCTCCGCGGCGGAAGTTCCGGACGCCATCGAGCGTTTACTGGTCTTGTTTCAGGAGCGGCGCGCGACTGATGAGAACTTGCGGCAGTTTCTTGCGCGACACTCGAACGAGGAAATTCGCTCTATTCTTGCCGGCAGCTTCGTGCCGCCCGTCGAACGAGATCTCGCGCTCGGCCCGGTCCCGCAAGGCGTGGAGAGCTGACGCATGAGCCTTTTCCCCATTTTTCTGAAGCTTGAAGGGCGCCTCGTTGTAGTCGTCGGAGGCGGCAATATCGCTGAGCAGAAGCTGCCCAGCGTAATCCGTACGGGCGCGCGTGTGCGTCTGGTGTCGCCTTCGATTACAGCGCAAATCGCCGCGTGGGTACGTTCTCGCGAGGTTACGTGGCTTCCGAAAGAATTCGCCGCGGAAGATTTAGCGGACGCATTCCTGGTGATTGCAGCTACTTCGGATGCGAAGTTGAACGGGGAAGTGTTCCACGCTGCCGATGAACGAAGAGTTTTGTGCAACGCCGTCGACGACATCGAGCATTGCCACTTTTACGCCGCCGCGGTGGTGCAGCGCGGGGATTTGCAGATCGCCATTTCTACGAATGGCAAGAGTCCGGCGCTAGCGCAGCGTCTCCGCAAGGAATTGGAGGCTCAATTCGGCCCGGAGTATGAAGTGTGGCTCCAGTGGCTCGGCGCCGCGCGCGATTCGCTGCGTGCCAGCGCGACAAGTTCAGATACATCGCGGCAGTTGCTTCATGAACTCGCGAGCTGCTCGGTGTTCGAAGATTTCGTGCGGCACACGATTCCGAAACAGAGAGATGGGGGGACGGCGTGATGGGAAAGGTTTACCTCGTCGGCGCAGGGCCGGGAAATCCGGAGCTGTTGACCTTGAAAGCAGCCAAGCTGCTCTCGATCGCTGAAGTCGTGTTGCACGATTCGCTGGTCAGTCGCGAAGTGCTGGCGATGATTTCGTCGAGGGCGCTCGTCGTCGACGTTGGAAAGCGTTGCGGCAAGAAATTATTGACGCAGGACGAGATTAACGCCTTGCTTGTCAGCTACGCGGAGTCCTATGCCTTGGTAGTCCGCTTGAAGGGTGGCGATCCTTGTATTTTTGGACGCGCGGGTGAAGAGCTGGAGGCTTTACGTAAAGCCTCTGTGGATTGCGAAATCGTCCCCGGCGTGACGGCGGCCGTGGGCGCAGCCGCCGCGGCAGGAATTGCGCTCACGGACCGTCGCGTAGCTTCGCAGGTGTTGTTCGCAACCTTTTCTCGTGAACCCGGTGCTGCGGCTGTGGATTGGGCCTGCCTCACGCCGGCCACCACTCTCGTGTTGTACATGCCGGGCCCGGATTACGCGGAAGTCGCCCGCAGACTTGAAGACGCAGGGCTGCCGCAGGACTTGCCTTGCGCGGTCGTGTCTAATGCCACCGGCTCGGAGCAGCGAATTCTCTGGAGCAGCGTCGGCGCACTGGCCAATGAAGAAAAACTCCCAGCTCCGGCGCTGGTGATTGTCGGGTGGGTCGCAGGGCAGCAGGTCCGCGAGATCGAAGCCACTCTTTGGCGCGCCCAGGACCCGGACAAGCCGCAGCGGAATATTTCTGTGAATTAGCAGGGAAGGACGAATATGAGCCCAATCGAAGAGAACACTCTCAATACGAATCGTTGGCGGTTAACGCTGGATAGTTGGGCGGTAGTAATCGCGTTACTCGCGGCGCTGCTGATTCGAGTCGGAGTGTTCAAGCACATTCCGTGGTGAGCGCATTCAAGCGCCGTGGATTTTGAGGGAGAGAGAACCAACATGGCTGACGTCATCGTTGTTCCCCAGGTGCACACGCCGTCGCCGGCATGGCGAGCGGTTCGACTTGTTCCTGGTTTGCTCTTGCTGGCAGCAATCGGATTTGCGGGAAAATTGCTCGAGCAAAACATCGCGGCATACGCGAAAGCCCATCACCTGGTGCTTCCAAATATAGAGTACGTACTTTGGGCGATCTTGCTGGGCCTCGCCATTTCGAATACTGTCGGCGTGCCGGAAATATTCAAGTCGGGCGTCGCCACTTACGAATTCTGGCTCAAAGCGGGTATCGTTCTGCTCGGCTCGCGTTTTTTGCTTGGAGATATTCTGAAGCTCGGCGGCGTGAGTCTGCTTCTCGTGGCCGTCGAAATCACCGGATCCATTGCGTTTATGACGCTTCTCGGCCGTCTGTTCAAGCTAAAGCCCAAGCTGACTTCGCTGCTCGCCGTCGGTTCCGCGGTTTGCGGCGTCAGCGCCATCATCGCCACACGAGGCGCCATCGAAGCCGACGATGAGGACTCGTCGTTCTCCATCGCTGCGATCCTTGCGCTCGGCGCGTTCGCGCTTTTCACATTTCCTTTGATCGGCCACGCCCTGCATCTCGGCGATCGTGCTTACGGTATTTGGGCTGGCCTCGCGGTGGATAACACTGCGGAAGCCACGGCCGCCGGCGCGCTATATTCCGATGCAGCGGGAAAGCTCGCTGTCTTGGTGAAGTCCACTCGCAACGCGATGATCGGGTTCGTCGTATTGGCCTACGCAATTTACTGGGCGAGTCGCGGTCAGGCCAAGACCGTGCAGAACAAAGTGGCGTTTCTCTGGGAGAAATTTCCCAAATTTGTTCTCGGTTTCCTGGTGATTTCCGTTCTTGCGACGTATCAATTCTTCAGCAAGGAGCAGGTCACCGCTCTAGGCAATCTCTCGCGATGGGCGTTCTTGCTGACGTTCGCGGGCGTAGGTTTGCGCACAAACTTCCGCGAGATGCGCAAACAAGGGCTGCGCCCGTTCACCGTGGGAGCCATCGGCGAAGTGGTGATCGCCGCATTCACGTTGGCGTTGGTCTTTGGCGCGCAGAAGCTTCTAGGCTGGTGACGCGGGCCATCCGCCGCGCAAGGTTCACGAGAACCTATTTCAAAACTGGGTACAAGGTATTGAACGGATGATGGTTAGTTTGCGACGAATGCGAGATAAATCTAGGCAGCAGCGCCGAGGGAGGACCGATGGCGCGATACGGTCGACTGTTGACCGACGCCCAATGGGAGAAAATCCGTCCCTTGCTTCCGAAGCGGCCCCGCCGTCCGCAGGGCGGCAGACCACCGGC
>Ga0209166_10000148_pt1 | contig 93886 bp, 81 predicted proteins | sample Coa_R1_3_FD_187151 | JGI IMG/M metagenome (GOLD analysis project Ga0209166, IMG submission 187151) | Surface soil microbial communities from Centralia Pennsylvania, which are recovering from an underground coalmine fire - Coalmine... | ecosystem: Environmental > Terrestrial > Soil >...
CTGGTCGCTCAAAACCTCATGCAGCGACGGCGGATCGATCGCCTCCTCGATCCGCCTCCGCCAATCATCAAAGATCAGCGACAGATGAGCCTCAGCCTATGCCAAAGCTAAACCGGACAGCCGTGGGTCAAGCCCGGCAATGACGAGTGCTACTTTCCTACCGCGACACATGCGCCGACACGGCGAGCCACTTGCCGTTATGCCGTGCCCAGCAGTCGGTGTAGCGGCCGTGGGCCTCCTGGCCGTCCGGCATGGTGTAGCTGGTTGCGGCATGGATGATCGCAAAATCGCCCATCACGCGAATCTTCACGTCATGTGCGTACAGATTCCTGATCGCGACCGGCTTTGCCGTCTGCTTCAGGAACGCGGCGCGGTCGACCAGCGACTTGTCCGGGTTGGAGCAATAGAACTCCGGCGCCAGGATTTGGTCGAAGCGTTTTACGTCGGAGGATTGAACTGAGTCGACGTAGTCCTTATTGAGCGCGGCGAGCTCGTCGATGTCCTTGCTCATGCGGTTCTCCTCATTTCCCGTCAATCATCAAACGCCGGCGGCGGAACGAAGCCGCCGAACTCGCGCTCGATCAGTTCCGCCAGCGTCAGCGGCGTGCGGTCCTCCAGGAACGGACCAACGATCTGCACGCCGAGCGGCAGGCCTTGCGCGTTGAGCCCGAGCGGGATCGCGGTGGCGGGCAGGCCCGGCAGCGTCGCGATGCCGGGCCAGGCGAGCTGGTCGGTGTAGGAATAATCCGTGCCGTCGATGTTGACGCGGCGGTTCTCCTGCTCCGGCGACTGGTCCTGCACAAAGGCCGCCGTCGGCATGACCGGGCAGATCACCGCATCGAAGCTCCTGAACAGCTCGGCCCATTGCGCGCGAAGCCGCGTGCGGCCGCCGTCGGCCGCGAGCCAGTCGCGATGGCTGAGCGCGATGCCGCGCAGCCGCTCCGCGCGGAGACTCACGTCGTCGGACGTGAGCTGCGCGGCGCCGGCCTTTGCACCGTCATAAACTTCAGGCTGAAAGGTCGCGCCCAACAGCGACATCAAGAGGCGCATATAGAGCCGCGAGGACGCCGCAAAGTCGGGCAGCAGCGGACTTTGCCGCGTCACGATGGCGCCGGCCTTGCCGAGATTCGTTGCGAGTGTCTCGATCGATCCGCGCACGTCCTTGCCGGTCGGCATCACGGGATCGCTGTCGATCACGAGGATGCGAAAATTCCTGAGCGCGCCATGACGCGCCTTTGGCAGCTCGAGCCTGTAGGCCTTGCCGGCTTCGATCGGGTCCGGTCCAGCCATCACGTCGAGCAGCAGCGTGAGGTCGGCGGCGCCGCGCGCCATCGGCCCGATCACCGCGAGGTCGCGGTTGAAGGGCAAGGGCGGCAGCGGTGGCGGCGTATGGCCGCGGTTCGGCACCAGTGCGAATGTCGGCTTGTGCGCGTAGACGCCGCAATGGAACGCCGGCGCGCGCAGCGAGCCGCCGATATCGGATCCGATCGACAGCGGACCGTAGCCCGCGGCAAGCGCGGCCGAGGAGCCGCCGGAGGAGCCGCCCGGCGTGCGCGCGAGATCGAAGGGATTGTTGGTGGTGCCGTAGATCTCGTTGTAGCTCTGCCAGTCGCCGAGCCCGAGCGGCACGTTGGTCTTGCCCAGGATGACGGCGCCGGCATCCTTGATGCGCGTGACCGACAGCGCGTCTTCCTTGGCGATGAAATCCTTCTGCGCCGGAAAGCCCCACGTCGTGGGCAGGCCTGCGATGTTATAGGATTCCTTCACCGTCAGGGGGATGCCGAGCAGCGGCCTGTTCTCGCCGCGCGCGATCGCGGCATCGGCCGCGCGTGCCGCCTCCAGCGCGCGATCGAAGTCGCGCACGCAGATGGCGTTGATCTTGCCGTCATGCCGCTCGATCCGTCCGATCGCGTCCTGCGCGAGTTCGACCGCGGAGACCTGCTTCGCCTTCAGCGCCGCGGTAAGCTCGACGGCGGTCTTGAAGCTCCATTGCGATTTGGCCAAAGCGTACTCCCGTCCGATATTTTTCGAAGCGGCTCGGATGATGCGCAGTTTGGCACGGCGCCGCAAGAGCAATCGCTGTACAGTGACGCCTCAGATGACATGTTACTGCCAATGCGCGCCGTCATCGTCGTTGCAGGCCGAAAGGTGACGATAGGACCGCAACAATGTTCAACCGCCGGCGGATGCTGGCAGCCGCAGGAGGAGTTCTCATGGTCGGATCGATCAGAGAAAGTTCGACGGCAACAACGCTCGATTGGCACATGACGAAGCCTTCCGAAGCCGGATTTGCCGCCGATCTCGAGGCGCGGCTCGGCAAGGCCGTTGCCGACAAGCGCATCTGGAACATGCACGCCGTCATCGTCATCCGCGGCGGGCGGCTGGTGCTGGAACGCTATTTTGACGGTGCGGACGACGCGCGCGGCACACCGCTCGGGGTCGTCGCGTTCAAGCCGGATACGCTGCATGACCTGCGCTCGGTGTCGAAGAGCATCGTCGGCCTCCTCTACGGAATTGCGCTCAGGGATGACAAGGTGCCGCCGCCCGAGCAGCCGCTGATGCAGTCCTTTCCCGAATATGCGGATCTCGCCGCGGATAGCGACCGCCAGCGCTGGACGCTGCATCACGTGCTGTCAATGACGATGGGCACGGATTGGGATGAGCTCAGCATTCCCTACACCAATCCGGCCAACAGCGAGATCGCGATGGATCGCGCTCCCAATCGCTATCGCTATGTGCTCGGGCGTCCCATTGTCATGGAGCCGGGCGCGCGCTGGACCTATTGTGGCGGGGCCACTGCGCTGCTCGGCCGCATCATCGCCGAGGGCACCGGCAAGTCGCTCCATGCCTATGCGCGCGACGTGCTGTTCGATCCGCTTCGTATGGCGCCGACCGATTGGTACACGGGCCGCGACGACGAACTGATCGCAGCCTCCGGCATTCGCATGACGCCGCGCGATCTTGCCAGAATAGGCCAGCTCATGTTGAACGGCGGGGTCTGGGAGGGCCGCCGGGTCGTGCCGGCGGATTGGATCGCGCGTTGCACGACGGCGGTGGTGCGGGTCGATGAGATGCGCGAATACGGCTATCAGTGGTATCTCGGACGCTTCGGTTTCGAGACGGCGTCGGATGGTCCGCACTGGAAGAGATCCCGGCTCGAGCCTGTCACGAGCGCCTTGGGCAATGGCGGGCAACGGCTCTATGTCATGCCGGGGCTCGACCTCGTGGTGGTGACCACGTCGGGCAATTACGACACGCCGGATCAATGGGTGCCGCCGACGCGCATCATGCGGGAGGTCGTGCTGCCGGCCGTGCTGTAGTTCTACGACGCGCCGATCAGGATGCCGACGCCAAGCACAATGACGCCGCCGAGCACGACCTGAAACACCGCCTGCAGGAACGGCGTATCCATGTAGTGCGCGCGAATGAAGGCGATCGCCCACAATTCGAAGAACACGACGACACCAGCAATTCCGGTCGCGATCCAGAACGCGTTTGGCCAGGCGTCCGGCACCAGATAGGGCAGCGTATGGCCGAGACCGCCAAGCGCGGTCATGATGCCGGTCATCGTGCCGCGTATCCAGGGCGAACCGCGACCGGTCAGCGAGCCGTCGTCCGAGAGCGCTTCGGCAAAGGCCATGCTGATGCCGGCGCCAATAGACGCAGCAAGGCCCACCACAAAGGTCTGCCAGTTGTGATGGGTCGCAAACGCCGCCGCAAACAGCGGCGCCAGCGTGGAGACCGAACCGTCCATCAGGCCGGCGAGCCCCGGTTGCACATATTGCAGCACGAACATGCGCCGCCGTGTCTTGTCCTCGGCCTCGCGCACGTCCGGCTTGAGGATTTCGCCGGTCAGCCTGGTTGCGAGATTCTCGTGGCCCCTTTCCTCTTCGGCGAGATCGCCGAGGAGACGGCGCACGCCAACATCCTCCGCCCGCTCGCTGGCCTTGGCATAGAAACGCTCGGCCTGCTGCTCCATGGTCTCCACTTCCTTGCGGATGGTGTCGAGCGGCAGGTTCTTGGTGAGCCAGATCGGGCGGCGGCGCAAAAAGCCCTTCACGTCCTCGCGGCGGATCGGCGGCAGATGTGGGCCGAAGCGCTGCTCATACATTTCGAGCAGGCGGTGGCGATGGCCGCGTTCCTCTTCTGCCATCTCCTCGAAGATCCTTGCCGAATCCGGGTAGCGCTCCTTCAGATCCTCGGCGAAGGACATATAGATGCGGCTGTCCTCTTCCTCGGAGGAAATCGCGACCGCCAATACCTCGCGCTCGGTGAGATCGGCGAAATTCTTCATCGAAGCCTTCCGGGGAGCCTAATTTAGAATGGTTCTAAACCTATAGGTTCGGACTGACGCGGTCAAATGTTCAGAATGCTCTCAGGTCAAATGGTGAGAATGTCTTCAGAAATGTCGCCTCGCCGGCACGATGGCTGATATGGAACCGGCAGCGGCAAATGACCGTTTCGATTGGTCGGTGGGAGCGCCGAGCGGGGAAGCTTCATGGAAAAAGTCAAATACCGTCTGAACCATCCAGGACTGGCGCCGCGGCGCACCAAGCTCGAAATCCCGGGTTGGGCCGGCACCCGCGATCCGCGCAAGGACGGATCGCACGAGCAGGTCTGGCACTGCGTGCCGTTTTCCGAAGGCGCGCAGTACGGGATCGAGCTGTTCTATCCATACGACAACGAGCTGCATGTCACCACGAAGGATGGGCACCTTGTCCTCGAAGGCGATTGGGGTGAGCCGCCGAACAACGGACTGCAATGGCCGCCCTTCCGGAATTTCGGCGACACCTTCTACACCTATCAGCTCCTGCTCGATGTGAAGGCGCCGCAGGGATTTGCGATCCGCACCGAGCCGCATCCGCGCTTCTACTCCGACCCGACCGACACAGTGCCGATCGCCGTGCCCGCGCTGATCCGCAACTGGTGGCCGATGGTGTTCTTCTGCGTGTTCAAGTCCCCGGCGGAAGGTCGCACCCACATCTTCCGTCCCGGCGAGCCGTTCGCGCAAATCATCGTGATCCCGGAGGAGGCGCCCTTCGAGCTCGAGCCGATGACCGAAGAGGAAGCGGCCGAACGCGAGCTGCAGGCCCGCCGCATCTATGCCAACCGGCCAAATCTCGCCAAGGGCACGGAGTGGCTGTCATCGACCGATACGGTGTTCGACGGCACCTACCGGCATCTCCACCGCGCGGCAAAAGAGAAAGCGCGGCAGGGCTGATCGCTATTGAGCCGACCCGAGACGAAGCGGGCGCCCGATCCTTCCCGGATCGAGCGCCCGACGTAATCCTCACACCATCACGCGGGTCAGTACCGACGATAGTAGCCGTGATGGTGGTGGTGATGGTGATGATGGTGGTGGTGATAGAAGCGGCGGGGTGGCACGATGATCACATGCGGCCGGTAATAGCCGTGGTGATGATGGTGATAGTAGCCATGGTGATGGTGATGATGGTGGTGGTGATAGAACTGCGCCATCTGGACGTTATCTTCCCACGGCTTCACAGGTTGCTGTTCCTCAATCGCCTGCAGCACTTTGAGGGCATTCGGGATCGGCTCCAGCAGGTCGGCGTAGGAGTTCACCTTGAGTGTGTCCGACGGGTCCAGGGCCGGCGCTGGCGCGGCCTGCGCACCATTGAGCGTGCCGAGCGCAGCCACCGCTCCCAGTAATCCAGCAATCTTCTTTTCCATCTTCTCCTCCAGTGGGTATTGTGCGAGGTCACAAACGCGTGTGTCGAACGAAGGTTCCGACAGGGCTCGCCTAGCGCCCCATCATTTGGTGGCACGGCTGAACGGCAGATGAACCCCCGCATCTAACGGTCGCGATTACCTGCCGCGCCTTTGAGGAATTGCAGTAACAATCGGTTGACTTCCTCCGGCCGCTCCTGCTGCACCCAATGCCCGGCACCGTCGACGAGATGGCAACCGATCATGTCGGTGCAGGCCGTCTTCTGCATGGCTTCGAGCGCACCGGGGCGCTGATAGGGGCCCCAATCCTGCTTGCCGGCGATGAAGCACGACGGTACGTCGATGGTGCGGCCGGACCATGTCTGCAGTTCGGCATCGAAGGCGCCGGATGTGCCGCAGCGATACCATTGCAGGCCGCCCTGGAAGCCCGTGCGCTGATATTCGGCCGCGTAATAGGCGAGCTCGCTGTCCGGCAGCCATTGGTTGGCGGCGATCTCCGCGGCCGAGGGCATCTCCGGCGCGACGGTCTCCGGCATGGTCCTGGCCAAATCCATCACATAGTAGGTCGGCAGCTTGGCGAGCTCTTCCGCCGACCATGCCTTCAGCGGATACGGCTTGTTGGCTTTCCAGTCCGCGCTCTTGTGATGGTAGTAGGCGCGCAGGAAATCATGCACGCCCTGCGGCGCGCGGTGCATGTCGGGGTCCGCCTCGCGTGTCGAGTAGTACCATTGGTAATGCTTGCGCGGCCGCGGCAAGGCGGCGAGCTCGCGATGCACGGCGTCTTGGTCGCGCGGCTTGGCTAGCGCGTTGGCCGTGTTGAACGGCAGCGACGGCGGCGGTGCGAACGGCGCGCTCATCATCACCACCGAACGGAACGCGTCCGGCCGCAGCAGCGCGCACCAGCCTGCGATCGGGCTGCCGAAATCATGCCCGATCACCGCGTCGACGCTCCGGTAGCCGAACGCCGACACCAGTCCCAGCGCATCACGAACGATGTTGAGAAAGCGGAACGAGCCGAGATCGCCGTCATAGCGTGCGTCCCAGCCCGTGGTGCGGCCATAGCCGCGCTGGTCCGGCGCGATCACGTGATAGCCGGCGCCGGCAAGAGCCGGCATCACCTTGCGCCAGGAGACGGCGAGCTCGGGAAAGCCATGCAGCAGCAACAGGCACGGCCGGCCCTTGGTCTCGAAGCCGGCTTCGAGCACGTGCATGCGAAGGCCGTTGATGTTCTCGACGTATCGCGAGCGGATCGAGGCGGGGAGGGGGATGTCTGGCAGGGAGGTCATGCTGCGAGTGTAGCTCGTAGGGTGGGCGAAGCGAAGCGTGCCCAGCATCTTGCAATCGCGCAAGGGGTGGTGGGCACGGCGCATGCGCGCCTTTGCCCACCCTACGGCTTTCGCGAGCGCGCGCTAGATCCTCGCCACCGCGGTCTTCGGCCAGTAGCGGTCGCGGAGATGGCGCTTCACCAGCTTTCCGGTGGGCGTGCGCGGCAGCTCGGCCTCGAAGTCGATCGAGCGCGGACATTTGATCGGCGACAGATGTTTGCGACAGAAGACGATGAGCTGCTCCTCGAGCGCCTTGCCGGCCTTGGCCATGTCGTGCGGCTGCACCACCGCCTTGACCTCTTCGCCCATCTCAGCGTTGGGCACGCCGAACACCGCGACGTCGGCCACTTCAGGGTGCGTGATCAGGACGTCCTCGGTCTCCTGCGGGTAGATGTTCACGCCGCCGGAGATGATCATGTAGGACTTGCGGTCGGTGAGATAGAGAAAGCCTTCGTGATCGAGATAACCGACGTCGCCAAGCGTGGACCAGCCACGGGCATTGTGGGCGCGCGCGGTCTTCTCAGGATCGTTGTGGTAGGAGAACGCCGGCGCGTCGGCGAAATAGACCGTGCCGATCTCGCCGGTTGGCACCTCCTGGTCGTTCTCGTCGAGGATCTTGACCTTGCCGACCACCGCGCGGCCGACCGTGCCGCGATGGGTGAGCCAGTCCTTCGAGGTCGAGACCGTGACGCCGTTGCCTTCGGAGCCGGCGTAATACTCGATCAGGATCGGTCCCCACCATTCGATCATCTTGGCTTTCACGTCGACCGGGCAGGGCGCGGCCGCATGGATTGCGCCCTTCAGCGACGAGACGTCATAGCGGTTGCGCACCTCATCCGGCAGCTTCAGCATGCGCACGAACATGGTCGGCACGAGCTGAGACTGCGTGACCTTGTGCGTCTCGACCAGCTTCAAGAACTGCTCGGCGTCGAAGGATTCCATGATGATCGAGGTGCCGCCCAGCATGGTCGCCATCATGTTGAAGCGCAAGGGAGCGGCATGATAGAGCGGCGCCGGTGAGAGATACACCGTATCCGCGCTCATGCCGCACATATTGGCGCAGAGCAGCTTGAGGAAGGGATTTGGCAGCTCGATCGGATTGCCCTCGAACTGTTTCTTGATGCCCTTTGGTCTTCCTGTGGTGCCGGACGAATAGAGCATGTCGTAGCCCGCGACCTCGTCCGCGATCGGTGTGGTCGGCTGCGCGATCGCCTCCTTGTCGTAGGAGCGAAAGCCTACCTCCGGCTCGTCGATCATAAAGAATAGCGGTTCGCCCGGCTCGCCCTTGATCAGCCCCTTCACCTGTCCGGCGCATTTGGGCGAGGTGATGAAGACCTTTGCGCCGCAATCCTTCACGATGTAGCCGATCTCGTCCGGCGTGAGATAGCGGCTGATCGCGGTGTAATAGAGTCCGCTGCGCTGCGCGGCCCAGCAGATCTCCATGAAGGCGAGCCGGTTTTCCATCAGCAGCGCGATATGATCGCCGGCCTTCAGGCCGAGCGAGCGGAACAGATGCGCGCCCTGGTTGGAAAGCTCATCGAGCTCGCGATAGGTGATCGCCTTGCCGGTCGTCGCCATCTGGTAGGCGATCTTGTCGGGGTTGGTGCGGGCGTGGATGGAAGGGTGGGTCATGGAAAGCTATCAACACAAGTGAGGTGGTCGCCCCCGCGAACGCGCGGACCCATAGCCACTGGCTAACGTTATAGACGCGAGCTGGAGCTCCAGCTTGGCATAACCACGGGATCCTGTGGTTATGGGTCCCGGCTCAAGGCCGGGACGACACCGTTTGTTGATATGCAGCCTACAGCCGCTCCACAATCGTCACATTGGCCATGCCGCCGCCCTCGCACATGGTCTGTAGCCCATAGCGCTTGCCCCGCTGCTTCAGCGCGTTGACCAGCGTCGTCATCAGCTTGGTGCCGCTTCCACCGAGCGGATGGCCGAGCGCGATCGCGCCGCCATTGACGTTGAGCCGCACAGGATCAGCGCCGGTGGTCTTCAGCCACGCCGTCGGCACCGAGGCGAAGGCTTCGTTGACCTCGAACAGGTCGATGTCGTCGATCGACATGCCGGTCTTCTTCAGCGCGCGCTCGGTCGCGTGCAGCGGCGCATCGAGCATGATCACGGGGTCGCCTCCCATCATGGTCATGTGATGGATGCGCGCAATCGGCTTGACGCCGAGCTGCTTGAGACCCTTCTCGTTCACCACGACCACGCCGGAGGCGCCGTCGCAGATCTGGCTGGCGCTCGCCGCGGTCAGCTTGCCGTTCTCGGCGATCAGCTTGACGCCCTTGATGCCATCGAGAGAGACGTCGAAGCGGATGCCTTCATCGATGGTGTGGGTGTCGGTCGAGCCGTCGGCGCGGGTGATCGCGACCGGCACGATCTCGTTCTTGAAATGGCCGGCTTGCGTTGCCGCAATCGCGCGCTGGTGGCTGTTATAGGAAAATTCGTCGAGATCGTCTTTCGACAGGCCGTATTTCTCGGCCATCATCTCCGCGCCGGTGAACTGGCTGAACACGATGTTCGGATAGCGCTTCTCGATATTCGGGCTCTTGTAATGGCCGTAGCCGTTCTTGGCAGGAAGCTGCGAGGCAAGGCCCATCGGCACCCGCGTCATCGATTCGACGCCGGCAGCAATCACGATGTCCATGGCGCCACTCATCACCGCTTGCGCCGCGAAGTGCAGTGCCTGCTGCGAGGAGCCGCATTGCCGGTCGATCGAGGTGCCGGGCACGCTCTCCGGCAGCTTCGAGGCCATGATCGCGTTGCGGGCGATGTTATTGGACTGCTCGCCCGCCTGCATCACGCAGCCCATGATGACATCTTCGATCTGCGCGGGATCAGCGCCCGAGCGCTCCACCAGCGAGTCCAGCACCTTGGCCGCGAGGTCGGCCGGATGCCAGCCGGCGAGACGCCCTCCCTTGCGGCCGCCGGCGGTGCGGGCGGCGGCGACGATGTATGCCTCGGCCATCTCACTTCTCCCTGATTGATTTCGCTGTGGCTTAAAATGACGGAGCCGGATTTAAGGGGCGGTCGGGGTTTTAGTCAATCGATCAATTAACTCTTGAGTGCGGCCCCGGCATGCGCTTATGTGCGACCCGCCCTTTGGATGCAGGCAGCTATGGCACCCGAGTTGAATACCAGTGTACCGGCAAGACCGCAGCCGGCGAAAAACCCCACCGCCGAGAAGCTGCTCGTGGCGGCGAGCGAATTGATGATCGAGCGCGCCTCGATCGACGTTTCGCTCTCGGACATTGCGCAGAAGTCCGGCGTCAACGCGGCGCTGGTGAAATACCATTTCGGCAACAAGGAAGGGCTCCTGCTTGGGCTACTCGCGCGCGACGCCGCGACCGAGATATCGAATCTCGAATATCTCCTGGCGCAGCCGATCACGCCGACCGCGAAGCTGAAGCTGCATGTCGCGGGCATCATCCGCGCCTATCACCGCTTCCCCTACATGAACCGGCTGATCCACTACCTGCTGCATGAGAGCAGCGGCGAGGCCGCCGACGAAGTCTCAAGATTCTTCGTCGCTCCGCTTCTGGACTTTCATCGCCGGCTGCTTGCGGAGGGCATCAGGTGCGGTGAATTCCGCAAGATCGATCCGGTGCTGTTCTACACCAGCCTGATCGGCGCCTGCGATTATCTGTTCTTCGGTCGGCATGCGATGTCGCGCGCGACCGGCGTCGGCCCTGTCACCGACGAAGTCTGCCGCGACTACATCAAGCACATGGAAGCGCTGATCTGCGGCGGCATGCTCAAGCCGACCAACGGAGCCGCGGGATCATAATCACAACAAGCCCAAGTCTGCGGAAGAGAAGTCCAGGGAAGAAGTCCAAGAAGACAAGTCCAGAGAAGAAACGCCCAAGGAGAGGTTTGACATGCAATTGAAAGACGTTGCCGTTCTCATCACCGGCGGTGGCTCGGGGCTCGGCGCCGCGACCGCGCGCGCCATGGCCGAAAAGGGCGCCAGGATCGCCGTGCTCGATCAGAACAAGGAAAACGCCGAGAAGGTTGCGGCCGAGGTGAAGGGCGTGGCGCTGCACGCCGACGTCACCGACGAGGAGCAGGTCAAGGCCGGCATTGCCAAGGCGGAAGCCGCGCACGGCGTCGCGCGTGTGCTGATGAACTGCGCCGGCATTGGCGGCTCGCAGCGCATCGTCGGCCGCGACGGCGTCTATCCGCTGGCGAAGTTCGCGCGCATCATCAATGTCAACCTGATCGGCACCTTTAACTGCCTGCGCCTGTTCGCCGAGCGCCTGGTCACTGCAGAGCCTGTTGGCGAGGAGCGCGGCGTCATCATCAACACGGCGAGCGTCGCGGCCTATGAGGGTCAGATCGGCCAGATCGCCTATTCCGCGTCGAAGGGCGGCATCGTCGGTCTCACGCTGCCGGCAGCGCGCGATCTCGCCAGTCAGAAAATCCGCGTCAACACCATCGCGCCCGGCATCTTCTTCACGCCGCTTTTGATGGGACTGAACGAGGAAGCGCGCAAGAGCCTCGGCGCCCAGGTGCCGCATCCCGCCCGGCTCGGCGAACCCAGCGAATATGCCGCGCTTGCGGTCCACATTGTCGAGAACGCAATGCTGAACGGCGAGACCATCCGTCTCGACGGCGCCATCCGCATGGCGCCCCGATAACGCTCTTCCCTTCTCCCCTTGTGGGAGAAGGTGGCGCCGAAGGCGCCGGATGAGGGGTTCTCTCCGCGAATACCCCTCACCCGAGTGAGTCCTTGGCTGACATCGGTGATGCCCTCTCCCACAAGGGGAGAGGGCGCAGCAACTGCCACCGCTTCCGCTGCGAGCAGGAGCAAATCGTGACTCAACCGCTTTTGATCGAACACTCCGACGGCCTCGACCGGCTGACGCTCAATCGCCCGGAAAACCTGAACGCGCTCGATCCGTCGCTGATCGACGCGCTCAATGCCTATTTCCAGGGCCTGCAGCGCAACCGTGACACCCGCGTGGTCGTGCTGAAGGGCGCGGGGAAGAATTTCTGCGCTGGCCTCGATTTGAAACACGCGATGAAGCGCCGTGCCGGGCAACAGGAGCCACCGGGCGTCACAGAGTCGCTGGATTCGCAGCGCCGCATCGCCGATATCGTGATGCTGATGCGGCGCTGTCCGCAGCCGATCCTCGCATTGATTCAGGGTGCGGCCGCGGGTGGCGGCTTTGCGCTGGCGCTTGCTTCCGACATCCGCATCGCCACGACATCCGCGCGGATGAACTGCGCCTTCATCAAGCTCGGCCTTGGCGGCTGCGACATCGGTACCAGCTATTTCCTGCCGCGCCTCGTCGGCGTCTCCGTTGCATCAGAATTGATCCTGACCGGCCGCTTCATCGGCGCCGAGCGTGCGCTAGCGGTGGGTCTCGTCTCGGAGATCGTCGGGGAGGGCGGCCTTGAAGCCGCCGCCGAGCCCTATATCGAGGCGATGCTGACAGCCTCGCCGGTCGGTCTGAGGCTGTCGAAGGAATGCCTCAACATGAGTGTGGATGCGCCTTCGCTCGAGGCTGCGATTGCGATGGAAGACCGCAACCAGGTGCTGTGCAGCCGCTCCGAAGATTTCAGCGAAGGCATCAGGGCCTTCCTTGAAAAGCGAAAGCCGGTCTATATCAGACGATAACAAAGAGTCCGCCAAGGGCCGATATTTCGGGAGACGCAATATGGATGGGAATGCGGCGACGGTGCTGGAGAAGCCGGCCTTTCGCAAGATCCAGTGGTTGAAACGCGACATCGCGGTCGAGCGCCGCGGCGATGGCACAATCATCCTGAAGTCGCGCATTCCGCTGCAGGCCTATGAGAAGCATATTCCGGCCTCGCTTGCGAAGTGGGCAAAGCAAGCGCCCGAACGCGTCTGGCTCGCGCAGCGCGGCGGTCCCGAGCGAGAGTGGCGCAAGGTGTCCTATGCCGAAGCCAAGGGCACCGTCGATGCGCTGACGCAAGGCCTGCTCAACCTGAAGCTCGGGGACGGGCGTCCGGTCGCGATCCTCTCCGGCAATTCGATCGAGCACGCGCTGATGACGCAGGCGGCGATGCAGGCGCGCCATCCGCTAGCACCGGTGTCGCCTGCTTACTCGTTGATGAGCCAGGATCACGCCAAGCTGAAATACCTGTTCGGCCTGATCAAACCCGGTGTCGTGATGGTGCAGGACGGGCCGGCGTTCGAGAAAGCGCTGAGGGCGATCGACCTCGACGGCGTCACCGTGATCCACGTTGCGCGTCCCTGCGACGGCATCAAGAGCGTCGCGTTTGCCGATCTCGCCGCGACGCCGGTGACGAACGATGTGGAAGACTCGATCGCGAAAATCACGCCGGATACCATCGGCAAGCTCTTGTTCACCTCCGGCTCGACCGGCATGCCCAAGGCCGTCGTCAACACGCAGGAGATGATGTGCGCCAATGCGGCGATGATGATGCAGGTACGGCCGCGCGCGGCGGGCAGCATCCCGCCAACCGTGCTCGACTGGATGCCGTGGAACCACACGATGGGCGGCAACGCCGCGTTCAACCCGGTGCTGGTCGACGGCGGCACGCTCTATATCGACGACGGCCGGCCGATGCCGGGCCAGCTCGAAGAGACCATCCGTAACCTGCGTGAGGTGTCGCCGACCTACTACGCCAACGTTCCCGCCGGCTATGCGGCGCTCGCTGCGGCGATGGAGAAGGACGATGCGCTGTGCCGCAGCTTCTTCAAAAACCTCAGCCTGATGGCCTATGGCGGCGCGCGGCTGCCGGACGATCTCTATGAGCGCATGCAGGCGCTCGCGGTGAAGACCACAGGCGAGCGCATCGTGTTCTACACCGGCTGGGGCTCGACCGAGACCGCGCCGACAGCGACGGGCACCTATTGGGACACCGAACGCGTCGGCCTGATCGGCCTGCCGTTCCCCGGCGTCGAATTGAAGATGGTGCCCTGCGGCTCGAAATATGAGTTGCGGCTGCGTGGCGTCAACGTCACGCCCGGCTATTTCGGCCAGCCCGAGCTCACCCGGACAATTTTCGACGAGGAGGGCTTCTATTGCATCGGCGATGCCGGAATCTTTGTCGATCCCAACGACCCCGTGGCCGGGATCATCTTCGCCGGCCGCGTGGTCGAGGATTTCAAGCTCACCACCGGCACCTTCGTCCATGTCGGCTCGCTCCGCACCGATGCGATCGCGGCCGCGACACCCGTCGTGCATGACGCGCTGGTGACGGGACAGGACCGTCCGTTCATCGGGCTGTTGGCCTGGCCGAACCTGCATGCCTGTCGGCAAATCGTCGGCGAGCCGGACGCGAGCTATGAAGATGTGGTCCGTCATCCCGAGGTGATCGCCTGCTTCAAGCGCGGGCTTGAGGCCCACAACAAGGCGAGTGGCGGCTCAAGCAGCCTGCGCGTAGCGCGCGCGATGTTGATGGTCGAGCCGCCCTCGATCGACGGCAACGAGCTGACCGACAAGGGCTACATCAATCAGCGCGCCGGCCTCGAGCGCCGCGCGGCTCTGGTGGAGCGGCTTTACGCCGACAATCCCGACGAAGACGTGATCGTGCTGCAATGAAAACAGAGCGCAGTTTTTCTCGCCGTCATTCCGGGATGGTCCGAAGGACCAGACCCGGAATCTCGAGATTCCGGGTTCGATGCTTCGCATCGCCCCGGAATGACCATCAAAGAAGGTAGGCCGCCATGAACTTCGATTTCTCCGACGACCAGAAGCAACTGCGCGATCAGGCGCGGAAATTCCTTTCTGAGAAATGCCCGCCGAAGGCGGTGCGCGTCGTGCTCGACGGCAAGGCGCCCTATGACAAGGACTTGTGGAGAGGGCTTGCCGAGATGGGCTTTCTCGGCGTCGCGATTCCGGAAGAATTCGGCGGCGCGGGCGCGGGCCATCTCGAGCTTTGCGTCATCGCGGAGGAAATGGGCCGCGCACTGGCGCCGGTGCCGTTCTCCTCGACGGTTTATCTCGCCGCGGAAGCGCTGCTGCTCGCGGGCAGCGATGCACAGAAGAGGAAATGGCTGCCGAAGATCGCGTCCGGTGACGCCATCGGCACGCTGGCGCTGTTCGAGGGCACCGGCAATCCGTCGCCCAAGGCGATCAAGCTCACCGGCAACGGCGGCACGCTGAATGGCGTGAAGAAGCCGGTTGCGGACGGCGCGATCGCCGATTTCGCCGTGGTCGCGGCACGGACGGGATCGAGCGGGCGCGAGAGCGACGTCTCGCTGTTCCTGGCCGACCTCAAGGGCGATGGCGTCGAGATCAAGGCGCTCACCAACGTCGATCCGACCCGCGGCCAGTCCGAAATCACCTTCAGGAATTGCAAGGCCGAGCCGCTCGGCCCCGCCGGCGAAGGCTGGAGCATCCTGACCCAGGTGCTCGACCGCGCCGCGGTGTTGACCGCCTTCGAGCAGGTCGGGGGCGCCGACCGCGCACTCGAGATGGGACGCGACTACGCGCTCGACCGCATCGCCTTCGGGCGTCCGATCGGCTCGTTCCAGGCAGTGAAGCACATGCTCGCCGACATGTATGTCTCGGCGACGCTGGCGCGCTCGAATTGCTATTACGGCGCCTGGGCGCTCTCGACCAATGCCGGCGAATTGCCGGAGGCTGCCGCCGCGGCGCGCATCAGCGCGACGCAGGCGTTCCAGCATTGCGCCAAGAACAACATCCAGGTCCACGGCGGCATGGGTTTCACCTGGGAATTCGACTGCCACATGTACTATCGCCGCGCCAATGCGGTCGCGCTCGGGCTCGGCAGTCTTTCTTATTGGGAAGACGCGTTGATCGATCGCATGAGGAAGAAGAACGCGGCGTGATCTTGCACGTCATTCCGGGGCGCGAGCAACGCTCGCGAACCCGGAATCTCGAAATGAGCAAGTAACCTCTAGATTCCGGGTTCGCGCTTCGCGCGCCCCGGAATGACAGGGAAAAGAACATGAACTTCGACGATACCCAGCAGGAAGCCGCGTTCCGCGCCGAGGCCAAGGCCTGGATCGCGGCGAACGCGCCGAAGCAATATGAGGAGGAGTTGCGCAAATCCTCGCTCGGCCGCACGAAGCTCGAGGGCGCCAACATCCTCGAAGTGGCAAAAGCCTGGCAGAAGAAGAAGGCCGATGCCGGCTGGGCCTGCCTGCATTGGCCGAAGGACTATGGCGGCCGTGGCGCTTCGCCGATCGAGCGCGTGATCTGGCAGCAGGAGGAGGGGCCTTACGGCAAGCTCTCGGCGATGTTCATCATCGGACACGGCATGTGCGGGCCGACCATGATGGCGTTCGCAGGAGAAGAGCAGAAGCGCAAATACCTGCCGCCGCTCGCCTCCGGCGAGAACATCTGGTGCCAGCTTTTCTCCGAGCCGGCCGGCGGCTCCGATGTCGCCGGCCTTCGCACGCGGGCGGAGCGACGCGGCGACGACTGGATCATCAACGGCCAGAAGATCTGGACCTCGGGCGCGCATTATTCCGACTACGGCATTTTGCTGACCCGCAGCGATCCCAATGTCCCCAAGCACAAGGGCCTCACCATGTTCTTTCTGGACATGAAGAGCCCGGGGGTCGAGGTCAGGCCGATCAAGCAGGCGAGCGGCCAGTCGGACTTCAACGAAGTCTATTTCACCGACGTGAAGATCCCGGACTCGCAGCGCCTCGGCAACGTCAATGACGGCTGGAATGTCTCGCTGACCACGCTGATGAACGAGCGCATGTCGATCGGCGCCGGCGTCGCAACCGGCTTCCCGGAGATCTTCGAGTTCTGCTCCAATCTGATGCTGGAGGACGGCCCGGCGATCGAGGATCGCGCCGTGCGCTCGAAATTGGCAAATTGGGCCGTCAAGGCGAGCGGCCTGAAATATACCAGCTTCCGCGCCATCTCGGCGCTTTCCAGAGGAGAACGTCCGGGGCCGGAAAATTCCATCGGCAAGCTGGTTGCGGGCTCGATGATTCAGGATGTCGCGACCTATGCGCTTGATCTGCAGGGCGCGGCCGGCGCCTTGAGCGGGTCCGAAGCGGAGCTCGCTGGGAAATTCCAGGCGATGCTGCTGCGCGCGCCCGGCACCCGTGTCGAAGGCGGCACGGACGAGATCATGCGCAACATCATCGCGGAACGCGTGCTGGGGCTACCCGGCGACATCCGCGTCGACAAGGACGTGCCGTTCAATCAGATTCCGACGAAGGGAAGACATTAGCCGTCATTCCGGGGGCGCCGCGGAGCGGCGAACCAGGAATCCAGAGATTGTGGATCGAGATTCCGGGTTCGCGCGTTCCGCGCGCCCCGGAATGACAGCAGAAGAGGAAGCGCCATGAACTTCGATGATACCCCGCAGGAAGCCGAGTTTCGCAGCGTCGCGCGCAAATGGATCGACGCCAATGCGCCGAAGGAATTGGAGGCGGAGCTTTCGAAATCCTCGCTGGGCCGTATCCGCTTGCGGCACCAGGACATCGTCGAGGTCGGCAAGGCCTGGCAGAAGAAGAAGGCGCAAGGCGGATGGGCCTGCCTGCAATGGCCGAAGGAATATGGCGGCCGCGGCGCCACGCCGATCGAGCGCGTGATCTGGCAGCAGGAAGAGGGCGTCTATGGCAAGCTGACGCAGCCGTTCCAGATCGGAGAGGGCATGTGCGGCCCGACCGTGATGTCCTATGGCAGCGAGGAGAACAAGCGCCGCTATTTGCCGAAACTCGCGTCCGGCGAGGAAATCTGGTGCCAGCTCTTCTCCGAACCCGCGGGCGGCTCCGACGTTGCAGGCCTGCGCACTCGCGCCGAGAAGAAGGGCGACAACTGGCTCGTCAACGGCCAGAAGATCTGGACCTCCGGCGCGCATTATTCCGACTACGGCCTTCTCATCACCCGCACCGATCCCAACGTGTCCAAGCACAAGGGGCTCACCATGTTCTTCCTCGACATGAAGAGCAAAGGCGTGGAGGTCAGGCCGATCAAGCAGGCCAACGGCATGCAGGAGTTCAACGAGGTCTACTTCACCGACGTCGTGATTCCCGACAGCCAGCGGCTTGGCAACGTCGGCGACGGCTGGAACGTCTCGCTGACCACGCTGATGAACGAGCGCATGTCGATCGGCGCGCGGCTTGCGACGGGCTTTCCGGAGATGTTCGAGTTCTGCTCGAACCTGATGCTGGAGGACGGGCCCGCGATCGACGATCGCGCGACGCGCTCGAAACTTGCGAGCTGGGCGGTGAAGGCGAGCGGCTTGAAATACACCAGCTACCGCGCGATCTCGGCGCTGTCGCGTGGCGAGCGTCCGGGACCGGAGAATTCGATCGGCAAATTGGTCGCGGGCTCGATGCTGCAGGACATCGCGACCTATGCGATGGATCTCGAAGGCGCGGCAGGCGCGCTCACAGGTAGCTCGGAGGAAGTCGCGCGCGGCCAGTTCCAGCAGATGCTGTTGTCGTCGCCCTCGATGCGCATCGCCGGCGGCACCGACGAGATCCTGCGCAACATCATCGCCGAGCGCGTGTTGGGCCTGCCCGGCGATATCCGTGTCGACAAGGATGTGCCGTTCAACAAGATTCCGACGAAGGGGCGTTGATAGCCTTCGTAGGGTGGGCAAAGCGAAGCGTGCCCACCATCTTCTAGGAATCCTTGGGCGGTGGGCACGGCGCTTACGCGCCTTTGCCCACCCTACGAAATAGATCAACCAAACGAGCTGATCGATGGATGCCGCCGTAAAACAAAATCACAACCGTATCGATGTCCTGGAAGACCTCCTCAACGAGCGTTACTCCGTGCGCGCCTTTCTGCCTAAACCTGTGCCGCGCGAGACCATCGTGCAGGTGCTCAAGGTGGCGCAGCGCACGGCGTCGTGGTGCAACAGCCAGCCCTGGCAGGTCGTGATCGCAAGCGGCGAGGCCAAGGAGCGTTTCCGCAAGCTGATCTACACGGAAGCTGCTTCCGGCGCCCCGCACGACAGCGACTTCCCATATCCGCGCGAATATCTCGGCGTCTATCTCGAGCGCCGGCGCGAGAGCGGCTTCCAGCTCTACAACACGCTCGGTATTGTCAGAGGCGACAAGGCCGCTTATGCCAGACAGGCGCTGGAAAACTACAACTTCTTCGGCGCCCCGCATGTCGCGATCATTCACACCACCGAGCCGCTCGGCGTGTATGGCGCGGTCGATTGCGGCGCCTATGTCGGCAATTTCATGCTGGCGGCGCAGGCGCTGGGCCTCGGCACCATCCCGCAGGCCGCGCTCGCGCGTCATTCCGGATTGATCCGCCGCCACTTCAATCTCGGCGACGACCGCCGCGTGGTGTGCGGTATCTCCTTCGGCTATGCCGACCATGATCACAAGGTCAACAACTACCGCACCTCACGCGCGACGCTCGCGGAGGTTGCGGCGTTCGTGGACGATTAGCGTACAAAAATAGCCTGAAAAGCAGCATCAAAATCAGAATTTTGGCGGGCGCTTCTCGTTGAAGGCCTTCACGCCTTCCCTGATCTCGGCGCCACGCATGCTGTCGCGGGCGCGCTGGTCCGCCGCGGCCTCGTCGAGCTTGCCACGCGCGATCTCGTTGATGGTCCGCTTCATGCCGGCCATCGCTACCGGCGCATTGCAGGCGAGGATCACGGCCAGCCGGTCGACCTCCTCGTCCAGCGCCTCCGGCGGGACCATCGCGGTGAGATAGCCGATCCGCAGCATTTCCGGCGCGTCGATCTTTTGCGCCGTGAGGAAGAGTTTCTTCGCGTTATCGATGCCGAGCCGCGACACGTAGCGCCGAATGCCGCTTTTGTAATAGTGCAGGCCAAGCCGTGCCGCCGGCATGAACATCTCGGCGGTATCGACGCCGATACGGAAATCGCAGGCGAGGGCAAGGTCGGTCGCGCCGCCATAGACGCCGCCATTGAGCCGGCAGATGGTCGGCACGGCGAGGTCCTCGAGCCGGTTGACCACGACCTCGAAGGCGGAGCCCGCGCTTTGCTGCTCGTTTGCGCTGGTCGCGCGTTCGGCGACCGAATTGAGGTCATAGCCGGCTGAGAAGGCGCGGCCGGTGCCGGTCAAAACCAGCACGCGAATGCCGTCATCGGACACGATACGGTCGAACAATTGCATCAGCGCCTCGAGATCTTCCGGTTGCAGCCGGTTCAGGTGCTTCGGCCGGTTGAGGCGGATGGTGGCGCGCGCGCCCTCGATGGTGAGGACCGGCGTGCTCGCATGCTCGCCGGCACCCGGCGCGGCGGCGTGGGCGGGTCTATGCATCATTCATTCTCCAGCGCACGGCGCTTGGCCTCGGCATCGATGGTCTCGGCGAGATCGGGATGGCGCGCCATCAACAGGCGGAAGTCGACGAGGTCGAGCACGAGCAGCTTGGAGAGCCTCGTGGTGGTGACGTTGGCGCCGCGCAGGGTGTTGCCGAGCAGCGCCATCTCGCCGAAGAACGCGCCTTCGCCGAGCTGCACCTTCTTGCCGGGCAGGTCGACCTCGACCCCGCCGGTGGCGATAAAATACATGCAATCGCCTTGCTGGCCCTTGCGGATGATCGTCACGCGCGGCGGCAGGTCGATGGTGCGGAGCATATGCGTTACATCGGCGATCGCCGACGGGCCGAGGTTGGCAAAGAACGGCACCTTGCTGACCGATTCCCAGGTTCTCAGGAAATTGTCGCGCCGCGTCTCGGAGGCGAACCCGGTCGCGAGAATACCGGTCCACAGGCCGAACACGCCAAGGCCCGAGATCATCACAATCGCTGCCACCAGCCGGCCAAGCGGCGTGATCGGCACGACGTCGCCATAGCCGGTCGTGGTCAGGGTCACCACCGCCCACCACAGCGCGGCCGGTACATTGGCGAAGGTCTGGGGCTGCGCGTCGCGCTCCAGGAAATATTCGGCGACCGAGCCCAGGAACAGCACCATCAAAAACAGCACCAGCACGCTGAGCAGCGGGCCGGACTCCAGCACCAGCACCCGCCGCAACTGGCGCAATCCCGGAATGCCGGGGATCACCTTGACGAACCACAGGACAGCGAGCAGCCAAGCCGTCCTGGGCTCGGCGCCGGCAGCGAGTGCGATCGGCACGGCGATCACGCCGGCGGTGTCCAGGAGCCCCCGGCCGGTCATGAGATAGGGCCGTCCGGAGCGGAAGCTGCCGCGAATCCGCACCACCCATTCGAAGGCGAAAAACGCGAGGCACGCCCACAGCACCGCGCCGGCCCAATGCGCGGCCTCATAGGCGGGATTGACGGTAAGCATCACCATGGTGGCGACGCCGATCGCCACGGCCAGATAGGCCGCTTTGGTCATGTTGCGGCCCGCCGTCGCCGTCAGAAATTGCGTCAACGCGGAAGGAACCGGTGATTGGGACATCTTGGCGGCGTAGATCGATCAGGTGCGGCCATGACGGCCGCAACCGACAAGGTGCCCGGGCGGCGGAGGGCCGTCAACGCGCCTTGGGGCGCATTGTTGTCGCGCGCTGCACCGCCATATGGGCCGCTCGGCATTTGGCGGCAGCGCCAGGGCACGCCGAAAGGATGATTTTGCCCGGATCGGTTCAAATCCCCGACAAATCGTTGCCTTTGTGCGTATACCGAAGCGGTCGCGCGAGCGGTATGATGGCGCTCAGGCAGCGCGTTTGTTTTGCCTTTTTGAAAGCTGGTCGGCCATGGATAGCACTCATCTTGCCCAACATGCAGGCACGGCGGGCACGTTGTTCGCCTCGATCTTCCTGGTCGCGACCAGCACGATGCGGACCATGATCCCGCTCCGGCTGTTCAGCATCCTGACCAACCTGGTGCTGATCGCGACCGCGATCCCTGCCCATAATTACGTGCTTATACTGGTCCAGACCTTGATGCTGGTGCTCAATTCCTACCGGCTGCACCAGATGCTGCAGCTTGTGCGCGATGTGAAACGCTCCGTCGGCGGCGACCTGTCGATGGAGTGGCTGAAGCCGTTCATGACCGAGCGCAAATGCAAGGCCGGCGAGATGCTGTTCTACAAGGACGAGAAGGCCGAGGATATGCTCTATATCGTCTCGGGCCGCTTCCGCCTGGTCGAATCCGGCATCGAATTGCCGGTCGGCGCCATCGTTGGCGAACTGGGCATGCTGTCGCCGTCCAATGTGCGGACGCAGTCGCTGGAATGTATCGAGGCCGGCGTGATCCTGAGCGTGAGCTACGACCAGGTCGAGCAGCTTTATGTACAGAATCCGGCTTTCGGTTTCTATTTTCTGAAGCTTGCCACCGCTCGGCTGTTCCAGAACCTCGATACGCTGGAGCGGCGGCTCGCGCAGCAGACGGCGCTGGCGGCGGCGAAGACCGCTTGAGAGTATTTTGGCAACGAGGCATCGGCGTGTCTGACGACGGCATCGTGTCTTCGCTGAAATATCTGTTCGCCGACTTCCTCGACGAAGTGGACACCACGCCGCCGTTCCTGCCCGAGGGCTTGCCGGAAGGTGCGATTCCGATCGTCAGCGACGCCATCCATCTGTTGATGGATTATCAGGGCGCGACCTACGCCAAGCTCTATGTCGAGCGGCTTCAGCGTTTCATCGGCAAGGGCTTGTCGGCCACGACGTATTGCGAGATGGCGCGGCTGATGGCGAGGCGCATGGCCTACGAGGATGCGATCCGCATCGCCCAGCTCAAGCTTGCCGAATATCGCGACGGCGGCGGGCAAATCATCTCGACCGACATCAAGCAGTTCCGTTTGGACGAGCTGGTCGATGCGCTGCCGGAGATTGCCGCCGACCCGGTGCTGACTGTGCTCGACAAGATCGGCTGGTCACGCCGGCGCGTCTCGATCCCGTTCTCGACCGCGAGCCAATGGGGCATCCGGCGGCTGAAGGTGGAAGCCTGGCTGCGCCGCTGGCGGATGTTCTCGATCCGCTATATCCGGGAGCGCAACTGGGTCGAGCGCTGGCTTCACATGATCGCGCGCAGCATGCTGAAGCAGCCGGAAGCGACCGATGCGATCGTGGCGACCGCGACCATGGTGCAGGGCTATGGCGACGCCTACCGGCAGGGGCTTGCCGACTGGCATGCGATCATCGACGGCCTCGTCAAGCCGACCTTCGATGGCGTGCTGCCGCTCACCGATCTTGCCGACGCCATCACGGAGGCGCGCGCCGCCGCGATGCCCGATTCCCGCCAGGCCTCGCTCAAGCGCGCGATCGCCCAGATCAGGGCACGGGTGACCGCGCCCGATGCGCACGCGGCGGCGGAGTGATGGATCTTCGTGATTGCCGTGCGCCAAAGACGGTCGCCGCCGCCAGGACGATCGCCTTTGGCGTGTACAACATCACCTGTTGTCGGTTTCTTCTTGCAACCTGCGAGCGAGGCGACTTTTGCTCCGCCGCAGGCGTTCGGCCTTCGGCATTCATGGCTCTATCCGGTCGGTCGGCGCCGTCCTGGCGGCGTTCACATTCTCGCGCGGCAGGACGGTAACTACCTAAAAAGAAAGAAAATTTCAGCCAGTCGTGATATGTCGCTGGCGAATTATCGGTAAAGCTGCGGCGGACGGCTATGGCGCCGTTGGGCCACACCTCCGGTTTTTCAGGTTCCCGGCAGGTGCATTCCGGCACCGGAGATGTCATAAAAGGCCAATGCGGGGTTGAATTGGCCGGTTTTGAAAAAGAGTTGCGCTGAACGCCTCCTGCCCCGTCCGGTCTTTGGGTCTCTTGCGAGGTCGTCAGCTTGTCGCTTCCTTCCATCTCGTCGTCGGTCCCGGTCGGTCTGCTCGTCGGTTGGATGATGCTTTTGACCGTCAAGCACATCATTGCCGATTTCGTTCTGCAGAACGCCTGGATGGCCCATGGCAAGGATCAGAAGAAAGGCTGGGCGCTGCCGCTGTTGGTGCACTGCCTGATCCACTTCGCGGTCGCCTTGCTGCTGATCCTGATCATCGCCCCGAAATTCTGGTTCGTCGCCTTTATCGATTTCGTCATCCACATCACGGTCGATCGCGCCAAGGGGCTTTGCTCCTCCACCTTCTGCATGACGCCGGAGCATCCCTGGTTCTGGACCCTGATTGGCGTTGACCAGGCGCTGCATCATCTTACCGGCTTCGGCCTCGCGCTGTTCATGGCGGCGAACGCCTGATCGATCCGGATCGCTCGCGCTTCACGGCTCCGCAGCGCACCGATTCGCGCGGATCAAGCCCACCGTGGAACTACCGGCGTGGCTGGTTAACCCTTCGTTAGAGAATTGCATTGCATCTTTTGCCCGAGCGAGGGGGGCCTCACGATGTTTCCAAGCCGCGACGCCTACGATAGCGATTCATGCCCGGTCCGGGACGAACTCCTCGGCGAGATGTACCGCGCCAACGAGCACGGCCTGGCAAGACTGGTCGAGACCGTCTCCTCCGACGTCAGGGCGATGCTGGCGCTGTTCTGCTATCGCCGCAGTCACCTGCATGCGCTGGCGCTCTCGATCGCCGCAAGCTGCACTGAGCGCGACCTGGTCCATTTCGGAGGTCGCGTCGGAATGACGCTTTACGCGTTGTCGCGCGAGGCGCCGGCAAGCCGCCCGGCTTCATCCTCCTACAATGGCCGCAAGCCGATCACGCTGTCGACCAAGCCGCTCTCGGCCGTCGCGCCGATCGAGGACGAGTTCGACGATCACGATGTCGTTGAAGCGGTGACGGCATAGGTTTCTCCGTCGTCCCCGCAGGGACGACGGTCACAGCACCGGCAATCCCCACTTCTTCCGCGCCAGCGCACACTCGTCGTCGCCGGGCATGCAGGTTCGGCAGACCTCGGGCCGCACGGCGTAGATCGAGCACGATGTGGCTTCGCCAACCTTGCCCTTCAGCGCCGCGCAGCGGTCGCCATCGCAGCGCATCCCCGAGCCGCGCGCATTGACGAGCTGCAAAGGGATGCGAGCGAGCGCCTCGTCGTCCTCGGTCGAGAAGCGCGGCCAGTTGGCCGACGTGGCGCAGCAGGCGCCGCAGGCCTGGCAGGGATTGTCTGCAATGGTCAAAGCGGCGTCCATATCGCCTCACGTGTCCGGTGGCCGTTCCCAAACGAGACTCTGCCGCCATCGCGCGCGCAGGATGTCGCGCCGTTCGGGATATTTCTCGTCGAGATAGTCGGCATTGATGACGCGGTCGGTGCGGAAGCTGCGAAAGTCCTTGCGCAGCTCGCACCAGGCGGCAAGCAACCGCACCGCTTCAAGATAGCCGACCGCGATCGGCCAGATCGTGCGCTCGGTGGCGCGGCCCTGCTCGTCACGGTAATGCAGCATGATCTTCTTGCCCTCGTGGATATGCGATCGCGTCTTCACCATGTCGATGCGGTCCGGCTCACGGCTCCAGGCCGGCCGGGCACGGCTCGCAGGCTCGATCACGAACGGCCGCAGCCGTTCGGGCACGGTGTCGGCAATCTTGGCAATCAGGTCATCTGCGGCGCGCGCCAGTGTGGGATCGGCATGCCCCGCGACCCATTGCGCGCCCAAGACCGCGGCCTCGATCTCGTCCGGTGTCAGCATGAGTGGCGGCAGGTCGAATCCCTTTTCCAGGATGTAGCCCATGCCGGCCTCGCCGCGGATCGGCACGCGCTGTCCGATCAGGGTCGCGATGTCGCGATAGATCGTGCGCTTCGAGGTTTCGAGCTCGGCGGCAATGGCATCCGCGGTCAGCGGCTTGCGGGTGCGCCTGAGCACCTGAATGATCTGAAAAAGCCGGTCGGCGCGTCTCATGGCGGATCTCTTGTAGAGGCTCTTCCGATGCTGACAGGATGTTGGCAGCAGGCGGAATCTATAAGGGGACAACACGCTAACGAAGAGGATTTTGTCCCATGATTATCATCTACGGCTACGATCTTTGCACGGCAGCGTTGCCGCTGCTGACACCATGGTGGCAGCAGGGTGTATCTAGCGTCAGGCGGCTTATCAAGAAGATGGGAGCCGCCTGATGATCACCCTCTACGGCTTCGGCGCAGGCTTCGGCCTGCCCGAAATCAGCCCCTTTGTGACCAAGACCGAGGTCCAGCTCAAGATGGCGGGCCTGGCCTACCGCAAGGAGCGGGCGATGCCGCCGGCCTCGCCCAAAGGGCAGTTGCCATTTATCGAGGATGAGGGCGAGAAGGTCGCCGATTCCACCTTCATCCGCGCCCATATCGAGCGCAAATACGGCTTCGATTTCGACGCCCCCCTTGCGCGCGAGGCGCGGGCGCAGGCCTGGGCCTTCGAGCGGATGATCGAGCACCATGTCTATTGGGCGTTGGTCGGCGCGCGCTGGGTGGACCCTGAGAACTTCGCCAAGGGGCCGGCGCATTTCTTCGACGGCGCGCCGGAAGACCGCCGCGAGCAGCTTCGCGAGAATGCGCAGTTCCGCGTCGCCGAGAACTATTTGTTGAGCGGGCTGGGTCGGCATGCGCCGGATGACGATGTCGACCTGGCGCTGCGCTCGATTCTCGCGCTGTCGGTGCAGCTTGGCGACAAGCCCTATCTGATGGGCGACAAGCCGGCCGCCGTCGACGCCACCGCCTTCGGCGCACTCGCCGGCATTCTCACGCCGTTCTTTTCGTCCAGGCTGCGCGGCGAGGTCGAAAAATTCGATAGTCTCGCCGCCTACGTGGACCGCATGATGCAGCGTTATTATCCGGAGTTTTCGTGGACACCGGCGCGCGAACGCGAGGCGGCGTGAGTTTTCGCCACTCTTCACTTTCGTCGTCACGGCCGGGCTTGTCCCGGCCATCCACGTCTTTCTTTGTCGATGGTACCAAAGACGTGGATGCCCGGCACAGGGCCGGGCATGACGACCTTGATACCGACGTCAACCGACTAATTGCATTTTGAGTCGGCTAGGGCTTCGCGCGAGTTCTGATCCTTCAACTTCGCAACCTCCGCTTCCAGCTCTGCGATGCGCGCGTCGCGTTGGGCGATCTGGGCGCTGGCTTCGCCCATTGCGGCAGCGACATCGGCTGCATCGAACTTTTGCGGGATATGCTGCGGACAGTTGGTGTCCCAGGCCGCGATGGTGAAGATGATTACCTGCTCGGGCCGCGCCTTGTAGCCCTTCGGCATCAGCGAAGCCGTCAGTGCCGGATCGTCATCGACGACGCGCGCCGTGCCCCAGATCTTCACCCGCCGCCGATGCGCATAATCCACGATGAAGATGTGCGCCCTCGGATTTTCCGAGAGGTTGCCCTGGGTCAGGTATTGCCGGTTGCCGCTGTAGTCGGCAAACGCGATCGTCTTCTTATCGAGGATCTTGATGAAGCCTTTCGGCCCGCCGCGATGCTGGATGTAGGGCTGTCCGTCTGCGGTCGCCGTCGCCAGGAAGAAGCTGTTGGTATCAGCGAGGAAGGCAGCCAGGCGCTCGTCGATCTCGGTGCGCCAGCCGCCATTCTCTTCGACACGGGCAAAGGCCTCGCGCGAACCCTTTCGCGCCTGGATCGTCTTCACGGCGGGGGTGAAGGCGACGTCGCTGGAATAGACAGGGGTGTCTGACATCGGATATTCCTCCGTCCCGGACGCCGAAACGTCCGTCTTTCCGCGTCAAGATGACCCCTTCCGGAAATTAAACAATCTCCTGAATTAACACTACATAATTGCGGATGGTGGAATAATCCGATGGACCGGATCGAAGCGGGTGGATGCCCCGGGCCTTCGCCGCGCCGCAGGGGCTTCGGCCCCGCAGGCGGGTCAAACCAAGGTCAATCCGGGGCATGAGTAACGCGTGGAGCGACTACTCCTTCTTCGGCACCACGCGAAACGTGCCGTTGGCCCGCGCGATCACGGCATCATCGGAGCTGATCAGGCTTTGCGCGAAGCAGAGCGTAGAGCCGGTCTTGATCACCTCGCATTCGACCGTGAGCCATTGGCCGATGCTCGCGCTGCCGACATAGTCGACCGCCAGCGACACCGTGACGAACGATGTGGTCCAGCCGGTCGCCTGCGCACAGCTATAGCCCATGGCATTGTCGGCGAGCGAGGCGATCAGCCCGCCGTGAATGAGCCCGCGCGCATTGGTGTGCGCTTTAGCGAGCCGAAGTCCCATGAACACGGCCTTGTCGGTGCGCTTCGAATAGAGCGGCTCCCAGGGATCGGTGAACGGGCTCTTGCGGAAGTGAGGCTCGAAGCCTTCGGGGATGTCGGTCGTCATCATCGGCGCTCACTGGCTTGCAATGTGTCGAGGCCATTGAACGCGAGGTCGACGACAGTTTCACCGCCTACAAAGTTTTAAACGCAATTTGCGCGGATGTTTGAAATGGTCCGCCGCTGTCGTCACCCGCAAAGAATGTAGGGTGGGCAAAGGCGCATCGCGCCGTGCCAGCCATCTCTCCGCGCGCCGTGATCCGCACCGGTGGGCACGCGGAGCCTGTCATCGGGCCGCGCGTTCGCGCGGACCCGTTGGCTTTGCCCACCCTACGATTCCCGGAATGACGGCCTACGCCGGCAGCTCATATCCCACCGCGGTCTCCGCCGCGATGGTCCGCAGCACGGCGGGCCGCGCCATCATCCGTGCGTAATGCGCATCCAGATTGGGGAACGTGCCAGGCTGAGGCTTCAGCGAGTTGAACAGCCGCCAATAGAGCCGGAACAGATGAATGTCGGCGATCGAGTAGCGTTCGCCGAGCGCCCAGCCCGCACCCAGCCGCCTGTCGGCGATACCCCAGACCTGCCGGACGTGATCGAGCCCTTTCTGCCGCGCCGGATGCAGCGCCGAGGCGATGAACGACATCCATGACACCGCCTGCGCCTCGGCCTCGATATCATTCGCCGGCAACAGCTTTGCATCGGGATAGCGTTTCGCCAGGTAAAACAGAATGCCGGCGACTTCGGTGAGCACGCGCCCGTCGATCAACAGTGTCGGCACCTTGCCATCCGGGTTGATCTTCAGAAACTCCGCCGACTGCATATCGTTCTTTCTGAACGACATTGGCCGCGTCTCGAAGTCTGCGCCGACCTCATGCAGCGCGATATGCGCGGCAAAAGAGCTCGATCCCGGTGCGAAATAGAGTGTGAGCATGCGTTCTCCGTTCTTTCCGTCATTGCGAGGAGCGAAGCGACGAAGCAATCCAGAGCCCCGCGCAAGATTCTGGATTGCTTCGCGGAGCCTGTCATCGGGCGCGCATTCGCGCGACCCGTTGGCTCGCAATGACGCCAGACGTCTAAAACGGCAATCCGACGTAATTCTCAGCCAGTGACGTCATCGCCGCCTTCGAATGCACGACATAATCGAGCTCCGCGAGCTGGATGCGCGCGCCGATCGTACCTTGATCGGGGAATTTGTGCAGCATCGATGTCATCCACCAGGAGAAGCGCACCGCCTTCCAGACCCGCGCCAGCGCCTTGGCGGAGTAGCTGTCGATCCCGGCGGACGATTTCTCGTCGTAATATTCACGCAAGGCGCAGGCGAGGTAATGCGCATCGCTGGCGGCGAGGTTCAATCCCTTGGCGCCGGTCGGTGGCACGATATGGGCGGCGTCGCCGGCCAGGAACATCCGGCCGAAGCGCATCGGCTCGGCGACGAAGCTGCGCAAGGGCGCGATGCTCTTCTCGATCGAAGGCCCGGTGATGAGGCTGTCGGCGGCCTTCTGGTCGAGCCGTCGCTTCAGCTCGTCCCAGAACCTCTCGTCCGGCCATTGCTCGACCTCGTCGTCGAGCCGGCATTGCACGTAATAGCGGCTGCGGCTCCTCGAGCGCATGGTACAGAGCGCGAACCCGCGCGCATGGTTGGAATAGATCAGCTCGTGCGAGACCGGCGGCGTATCCGACAGGATGCCAAGCCAGCCAAACGGATAGATCCGCTCGAAAGTCTCGATCGCGTCGCCTTTCACGCTGGCGCGGCTGACGCCATGAAAGCCGTCGCAGCCGGCGATGAAGTCGCATTGGATCTCGTGGGCGGTGCCGTCCTTCACATAGGTGACGCGCGGATGGTCCGTGTCGAAATCATGCGGCGTCACGTCGGCCGCATCATAGATCGAGGTGAGCCCAGCCGCCTTGCGCGCGTTCATCAGGTCGAGCGTGACCTCGGTCTGGCCGTAGATCATCACCCGCTTTCCGGTCGCGCCTTTCATGTCGATGCGGTGACGGTAACCTGCGAAGGCAAGCTCGATGCCGTCGTGCCAGAGGCCCTGAGCTTGCGCACGGTGCCCGACGCCGACCTCGTCCAGGAGCCGCACCGTTCCTTCCTCGAGCAGACCTGCGCGAATGCGAGCCAGCACATATTCGCCCGTGTGCCGCTCCAGGATGACATTGTCGATGCCGTAGATATGAAGCAGCTGCCCGAGCAGCAGTCCCGCCGGTCCCGCGCCAATGATTGCGACTTTAGTCCGCAATACCGGATTCCTCCGATGTTATGGGTTTTGATGCGAGGCTTGCGCGAGTTGTCGCTGGCTTGCAATGATAATTATGTCCTATAACCGTTCCGGACCAACGTGGTTGCGTGGGACGATCGAGCTTCGCCGCACTGCAAGGTCGGTCGGTGAAGGCCTTCTTGGGAAAAGAGCTTTCGCCTTGAATGATCGCGCAAATTAGATAACATGTTAACTAACAAGCCCGGCCTTCACCGTGGGAGGACGTCGATGAAAATGAGGATGAGCTGTCTGGCGCTGCTCGTGGCCGCCAGCGTCACACCGGCGCTGGCGCAGGAAAAAACCTTCGATCTGAAAATCTCGCATTGGGTCCCGGCTTCGCATCCGCTGCAGAAGGCGCTGGAAGACTGGGGCACGGCGGTCGAGAAGGAATCGGGCGGGACCATCAAGTACCACGTGTTTCCGGCGCAACAGCTCGGCAAAGCCAAGGATCACTACGATATGGCCCGCGACGGCATCGCGGACGTGACCTATGTCAATCCCGGCTATACGCCCGGCTCCTTTCCAATCATCGCCGCCGGCGAGCTTCCATTCCTGATGTCGAATGCCACCGGCGGCTCCGAGGGGCTCGATGCCTGGTATCGCAAATATGCGCCGAAGGAGATGAAGGACGTCAAGTTCTGCCTCGCCTTCATCCATTCGCCATCGGCATTCCATTCGCGCACCAAGAAGATCGTGGTGCCTGCGGACGTCAAGGGCATGAAGGTCCGGCCTGCGGATGCGACCATGGCGGACTTTGTGACGCTGCTCGGCGGCACCAATGTGCAGACATCGGCGCCGGAAGTGCGTGATACCATCGAGCGCGGCGTCGCCGACGCGGTTACCTTCCCCTGGGGGTCGCTGGTGCTGTTCGGCATCGACAAGGTGACGAAGTATGACATGGACGCGCCGCTCTATGTCACGACCTTCGTGCTCGTCATGAACAAGAACACCTACGACCAGATGTCGGATCGCCAGAAGAAGGCGGTGGACGACAATTGCAACACGGAAGCAGCGGCCCGACTCGCCAAGCCGTGGGGCGACTTCGAGGATAGCGGCATCGGCAAGGTGAAGGCCGAGAGCGGCCATGAGGTTTATACGCTGACGGCCGACCAGCTTGCGCAATGGAAGAAAGCAGCCGAGCCGCTGGTCAAGACCTGGGCGGACGGCGTGAAGAAGGTCGGCGTCGATCCGGATCAGGCGATGAAGGAGCTGAAAGCTTCGCTCGCCAAATATAACGCGCTGGCGCATTAAGGCGCCGCGACCATCGGGCCGTGCGGCGGCAGATCCTTCTGCCGCCGCTCTCATTGCAATCGCAATCGGATAGCCAAGATGCAACGCGCGGCGATGGACCGATTTATCGACACGATCGAATGGATCGCGGCCGGATTCATCGGCATCGTCGCGCTCGACGTTTTCGTCTCGGTTCTGTTGCGCAACACGCTGAATTATTCGATCCCCGATTCCTTCGACATCGGGCGCATGCTGCTCGGCATCCTGATCTTCTGGGGTATTGCCGCGACCAGCTATCGCGGCACCCACATCACCGTGGACCTGATCTGGGCGAATGTCGGCCCGCGCTGGCAGCGCAGGATCGATGTGTTCGCGACCCTGGTGCTGCTGTTCGTGGTCACGGTGCAGACCTACACGCTGTTCGACAAGGTGCGTGTCACCTATAACGACAACGTACTGACCTTCGACACGCACATGCCGACCTGGCCGTTTTCCGCCGTCGCCTGGATCGGCGACATCTCCGCGGTGCTGCTGATCGCGATCCGCACCTATCGGCTGGTCTTCCATCCCGAAGAGATCCACGATCCGAAAATCAAGGCGACGGAGTAGCCCGCGATGAGCGCCAATGCTGTCGCCGTCATCGGCTTCGTCTCGCTGTTCGCGCTGATGCTCTTGCGCGTGCCCGTCGGCATGGCGATGGGCCTCGTCGGCGTCTGCGGCTTCGGCTATCTCGTCAACGGCACCGCGGCGCTGAAGCTGGTCGGCCAGACCTCAATGCGCACAGTCACCGACTACACCTTCGGTGTCATCCCGATGTTCCTGCTGATGGGAACGTTCGTCTCCAATTCCGGGATGAGCCGCGAGCTGTTCCGGGCCGCCAACGGCTTTGTCGGGCATCTGCGCGGTGGGCTCGGTATTGCCACCGTCGCCGCCTGCGGCGGCTTTGCCGCGATCTCCGGCTCGTCCGTCGCCACTGCCGCGACCTTCTCCGCGGTCGCCTATCCCGAGATGCGTCGCTTCGGCTATCCGCAATCCTTCTCCACCGGCGTGATCGCGGCCGGCGGCACGCTGGGCGCGATGCTGCCGCCGTCGACCGTGCTCGCGGTCTACGGCATCATTACCGAGCAGGATATCGGCAAGCTGTTCATGGCGGGCATCGTCCCGGGCCTGCTCGCGATCGCCATGTACATGACCACGATCACGTTACTCGGCATCATCAGGCCGGACTTCCTGCCGCGCGGGCCGGCACTGCCGTGGCGCGAGCGCTTCGCTGGGCTGCGCGACATCTGGGCGCCGGTGATCCTGTTCGTCTTCGTCATCGGCGGCCTGTACGGCCTGCCCTTCCTGCCGCGTTTCACCCCGACCGAAGCCGGCGGCGTCGGCGCCACCGGCGCGTTCCTGATCGGCGTCGTCACCGGTCGGCTCGACAGGGAAAAGGTCCTGACCTCACTGTTGCAGGCGACGCGCACTGCGGCAGCGGTGTTTACCGTGCTGATCGGCGCGCTGATCTTCGGCTATTTCCTCACGATCACGCAGACCCCGCAAAAGGTGACGTTGTTCCTCACCGGTCTCGGGCTCGGCAAGTACGGCGTGCTTGCCGTCATCATGCTGATGTATCTCGTGCTCGGCTGCCTGATGGACGCGATGGCGATGATCATCCTCACCGTGCCGATCATCTTTCCCGTGGTGACGCAGCTCGGCTTTGATCCAGTCTGGTTCGGCGTCATCATCGTGATGACGGTGGAGCTGGGCTTGATCCATCCGCCGGTCGGCATGAACGTGTTCGTCATCAAGAGCGTGGTGAAGGACGTGTCCTTTGCCACCATCTTCAAGGGCGTGATTCCCTTCGTGCTCACCGACCTGGTGCGGCTGGTGATCCTGATCGCGTTTCCGATTCTCGCGCTATGGCTGCCGACGCGCATGGGATGAAGCATGGCGCCGGAACTCCATACCCAATACGCCTTCACCATCACCGCGCACATCGCGGACGTGACGAGTGCGGGCGAGATCGGCCATGGCGTCCGCCGCATCATTCCGATCACCGGCGGCGAGGTGAGGGGAGAGAAGGTCAACGGCAAGGTGCTGGCGCTCGGCGCCGATTTCCAGATCATCCGTCCCGACGAGCTGATCGAGCTGGAAGCCAAATATGCCTTCGAGACCGACGACGGCGCGGTGGTCTATGTCGAGAACAAGGGCATCCGCTTCGGGCCGGTGGAGCTGTTGCAGAAGCTCAAGCGCGGCGAGGTCGTCGATCCCAAGCTGATCTATTTCCGCACTGTGCCGAAATTCGAGACCGGCCACGAGAAATACCGCTGGCTGATGCAGCATATCTTCGTCGCCTCCGCCGCCCGCCATGCCGACCGCGTGGTCATCGACGTGTTTTTGGTGCTTTAGCCGCCCCGTGACCGTTCATTCCCCACGTCGTCCCGGCCAAGCGAGCTCTTGCGAGCGCGAGCCGGGACCCATAACCCCGCGGCTTCGCGATGATGCACGGTGGCAGTCACCCGTTTTCATCACCTGGCCCTAGGGTTATAGGTCCCTGCGTTCGCGGGGACGACACCCGTTGTTGACTCTCCTGCAGATCGTTATAAAACATAACTATTTTGGATAGGACACAATAGGCCCATGGGAAACGCCACCGGCCGCGCGAATGCGGGATCAACCGCGCTGCTCACGGTCGAGCGGCAAGACGCGGTGCTGACCATAGGCCTCAATCGTCCGGCCAAACGCAATGCGCTCAACGACGGCATCGTGCTGGAGATCGGCGAGTGCTTTGCGAGGCTGCCCGACGATATCGGCGCGGTTGTGATCCATGGCATCGGCGATCATTTCTCGTCCGGCCTCGATCTTTCCGAACTGACCGACCACGACGCCACCGAAGGACTGATCCATTCGCAGATGTGGCACCGCGTGTTCGACCGCATTCAGTATAGCCGCGTGCCTGTGATCGCGGCACTCAAGGGCGCTGTGATCGGCGGCGGGCTGGAGCTCGCCTGCGCCGCGCATATCCGCGTCGCGGAGCCGTCGGCCTATTACGCGCTCCCCGAGGGCCAGCGCGGCATCTTTGTCGGTGGCGGCGGCTCGGTGCGGCTGCCGCGGCTGATCGGGGTTGCGCGGATGACCGACATGATGCTCACGGGGCGGGTCTATTCAGCGACCGAAGGCTCGGCCTACGGCTTTGCGCAATATCTGGTCGAGGACAGCGGAGCGCTGCCGAAGGCGCTGGAATTGGCCGAACGCATTGCCTCCAATGCGCCGCTGACGAATTTCGCGGTGCTGCAGGCGCTGCCGATGATCGCCGAGGCCAATCCGCAGACCGGCCTCCTGATGGAATCGCTGATGGCAACGGTGGCGCAGAGCGACAAGGAAGCCAAGCGCCGCATCCGCCAATTCCTCGATCACAAGACCGCCAAGGTGAAGCCGGTATGAGTGCGCCCGCACCCTCCGCGCGCGCGGCAAGCGCGCATCCGCTGCGCCGGATCTCGTTCAGCGATCCCGCCGTGTCGATCGAGCGCCGGGACGACGGCACCATCTATCTCCGCCCCAAGGCTGCGCTCGGAGATTATCCCCGACGCTTCACCGACCGCCTGCATCACTGGGCGCAGACGACGCCGAACAGCGTCTTCATGGCCGAGCGCGTCGCCGGCGGCGACTGGCGTAGGCTGACTTATGCGGAGCTGCTCGAGGCGAGCCGGCATATCGCGTCCGCGCTGTTGGACCGCGGGCTCTCGGCCGAAAAGCCGGTCGTGATCCTCTCCGGCAACTCGATCGATCATGCATTGATAGCGTTCGGCGCGCTCTATGCCGGCGTTCCCTTCTGCCCGGTGTCGCCGGCCTATTCGCTGGTCTCCAGGGACTTTGGCAAGCTGTCCTATGTCATCAAGCTGCTTACGCCCGGCCTGGTCTTTGCCGACGACGCCGACAAATTTGCCGGCGCGCTGGCCGCCAACGTCCCTGCCGGCGTCGAGATTGCCGCGACCTCCGGCGCGCTGCCCGGCCGCGAGGTGACAAAGCTTGCCGATCTCTGGAAGGCGCCGCTGCATCCCGACCTCGATGCCGCGCACGAAAAGATCGGCCCCGACACGATTGCAAAATTCCTGCTGACGTCGGGCTCGACCGGCAACCCCAAGGCGGTCATCAACACGCAAGGCATGATCTGCGCCAACCAGATGATGATCCGCGAGGCCATGGCCTTCCTGAAAGACGAGCCGCCGGTGATCGTCGACTGGCTGCCGTGGAACCACACCTTTGGCGGCAATCACAACATCGGGCTGATCCTCTTCAACGGCGGCTCGATGTATCTCGACCAGGGCAAGCCGATGCCGGGCGGCATCGAGGAGACGGTGCGAAACCTGCGCGAGGTGTCGCCGACGGTCTATTTCAATGTTCCGAAGGGCTACGAATCGTTGCTGCCTTACTTGCGCGATGACGCTGCCTTGCGCGACAAATTCTTCTCGCGTCTGCATGCGATGTTCTTCTCCGGCGCGGCGCTGTCGCCCTATGTCTGGAACAGCCTCGATGAATTGTCGGTGCAGGCGACGGGCTCGCGGGTGCCGATGCTGACCGGCCTTGGTGCGACCGAGACCGCGCCGTTCTTCATGTCGGTCAATCCGACGACCAGCCGCTCCGGCCATGTCGGTTTGCCCGTGCCCGGCAATGACGCGAAGCTCGTGCCGAACAACGGCAAGCTCGAAGTTCGCGCCAGGGGACCGAACGTCACGCCGGGCTATTGGCGCCAGCCGGACTTGACGAGAGCGGCGTTCGACGAGGAAGGGTTTTACAAACTTGGCGATGCGCTGAAGCCTGCGGATACGAACGACTTCCACGCCGGCTTCGATTTCGACGGCCGCATCGCCGAGGATTTCAAGCTGGCGAGCGGCACCTGGGTTTCGGTCGGCCCCCTGCGGGCGCGCTTCATCGCGGCCTGCGCGCCGCTGGTGCGCGATGTCGTGATCGCTGGCATCAACCGCGACGAGATTGCGGCGCTGGTGATCCTCGATCTCGACGGCTGCCGCATGATCAGTCCGAAGCTTTCCGCCGATGACATCGCCGCTGCCGCCAATGATACGGCCGTGCGCGCCGCGCTCCGCGAGCGGTTCGAGAGGCTGCTTGCGGGCGCCACCGGCTCGTCGAACCGGATCACGCGCGCGATCCTGATTGACGGTCCGCTGTCGATCGATCGCGGCGAGGTCACTGACAAGGGCTCGATCAACCAGCGCGCGGTGCTGGAGCATCGCAAGGAGCTGATCGAGGAGCTTTATGCGCCGGCCGCCTCGGCGCGCGTCATCACACTGGTGTAGGAAGGTTTCAGGGAGAAGATCATGCAATTGAAGGATCAGGCCGCGATCGTCACCGGCGGTGCGTCGGGATTGGGTGCCGCGACCGCGCGAAAGCTGGCCGCGCAGGGTGCCAAGGTTGCGATCTGCGACCTCAACGCCAAGCTTGCCGAGAGCGTCGCGGCCGAGATCAAGGGCGTGGCGGTCACTTGCGACGTCTCGGATGCAGCGTCCGCCGAAGCTGCGATCGCGGCGGCGGCCAAGGCTCACGGTCCGGCGCGCGTACTGGTCAATTGCGCCGGCATCGGAGTTGCCAAGCGCGTGGTCGGCCGCGACGGACCGCACCCGCTTGCCGATTTCGACAGGGTCATCAGGATCAACCTGATCGGCTCCTTCAATATGCTGCGGCTCGCGACTGCGGCGATGTCGAAGCTGGAGCCGCTTGCCGGCGGCGAGCGCGGCGTCGTGATCAACACGGCTTCGGTCGCCGCCTATGACGGCCAGATCGGGCAAGCCGCCTATTCCGCGTCGAAGGGCGGCATCGTCGGCATGACTTTGCCGATCGCGCGCGAGCTTGCGCAGTTCGGCATCCGCGTGCTGACCATTGCGCCCGGCCTGTTCCTGACGCCGCTGCTTGGCGCTCTGCCGCAGGAAGCGCAGGATTCGCTTGCGGCCGCGATCCCGTTCCCGCATCGGCTGGGCAGCCCCGAGGAGTTCGCCTCGCTCGCCATGCACATGATCGACAATCCCTACCTCAACGGCGAAGTGGTGCGCCTCGACGCGTCGCTCCGCATGGCGCCGAAATAGGCCGCGCCCATGTTCGTGCACCGGCGCGATGTCCAGATCCAGTGGGGCGATTGCGACCCCGCCAACATCGTCTATTACCCGCGCTATTTCGCGATGTTCGACGATTCCACCTCGATCATGTTCGAGGCGGCCGGCTTCTCCAAGCAGGACATCGTGCACAAATACGGCCTCGTCGGCATTCCCATGGTCGACACACGCGCGAAGTTCTACATCGCCTCGACCCATGGCGACTGGATCACCATCGAAAGCCGGATCGAAAGCTTTGGCCGCTCCAGCTTCGACGTTGTCCACAAGGTGTTCAAGGGCGAGGCGCTCGCGATCGAGGCGTTCGAGAAACGCGTGCTGGTCGGCCGCGATTCGAACGATCCGGACAAGTTGAAATCGGCGCCGATGCCGCAGGAGATCATCGACAAATTCTTGAACGGCTAAATCATGGAAGTTTGATCTGCACTCGATAAAACACGCTCAGGGAGGAAGAGAATGAAAAAAGCTTATCTCGCGGCCGCGGCGCTTGCCTCGGTGCTTGTGCTGCCGGGCTCACCGGCAAGCGCACAGACCAACGAAATTACCATCGGCCTCACGCTCGTGACGACAGGTCCGGCGGCGGCGCTCGGAATCCCCGAGCGCAACGCGCTGGAATTCGTGCCGAAGGAGATCGCCGGCCACCCGATTAAGATGACCGTGCTCGACGACGCCGGCGATCCGACCACCGCCACAACCAATGCGCGGCGCTTCGTGACGGAGCAGAAAGCCGACATCATCATGGGCTCCTCGAACACGCCGGCGACGATCGCAGTGTCGAACGTCGCCAATGAGGCCGGCATTCCCCACATTGGGCTGGCGCCGTTCCCGATCACGCCGGAGCGCGCCAAGTGGTCGGTCGCGATGCCGCAGCCGATTCCGATCATGGGCAAGGTGCTGTACGCGCACATGAAGGCGCACAACGTCAAAACCGTCGGCTATATCGGCTATTCCGACTCCTACGGCGACCTGTGGTTCAACGACCTCAAGGCCCAGGCCGTGCCGATGGGGATCAAGATCGTCGATGAGGAACGCTTTGCGCGTCCCGACACCTCGGTTACCGGCCAGGTGCTGAAGCTCGTCGCCGCTAATCCCGACGCCATCCTCGTCGGCGCCTCGGGCACGGCCGCAGGCCTGCCGCAGCAGGAGTTGCGCGATCGCGGCTACAAGGGCCTGATCTACCAGACCCACGGCGCCGCCAGCATGGATTTCATCCGCATCGCCGGCAAGGCCGCGGAAGGCGTCATCATGGCTTCGGGTCCGGTGATGGATCCGGAGGATCAGCCCGACAGCGCGCTGACCAAGAAGCCCGGACTGGCCCTGGATAGGGCCTATGAAGCCAAATACGGACCGAACAGCCGCAGCCAGTTCGCCGGACATGCCTACGACGCCTTCCTGGTGCTCCAGCGTATCATTCCGGTGGCGCTGAAGACGGCCAAGCCCGGCACGCCGGAATTCCGTGAGGCGATTCGCAAGGCGCTTCTGACCGAGCGCGACATCGCGGCAAGCCAGGGCGTCTACAATTTCACCGAGAAGGACCGCTACGGCCTCGACGACCGCTCGCGCATCCTGCTCACGGTGAAGGACGGGAAATACGTGTTGTTGAAGTGACCCATTTCTCGCTGGGAGTTCGAGCCGGCCCTGTCTAAGGGCCGGCTTTTTTATCCTCAAACAGAGTTTGTAGGGTGGGCAAAGGCGCGAAAGCGCCGTGCCCACCGGCCCCTGTTCCGGCATAAGTGGTGGGCGGGCGGAGCCTGTCATCGGGCCGCGCGTTCGCGCGGACCCGTTGGCTTTGCCCACCCTACTGCGCTGGCTCCGGCCTCGAATCCAAGCTAACGTCGATTCAAAGCGAATCAGCTTGGTCTCGCCTCGGCGTACGATCGCTGCCATGAGCGATGGGGTCGGATCAACGACTCTAAGGGCGCATCCTCGACATGACCACTGACCTTGCTGCTCCTCCTGCGCTCGAGCCACTTCTGGAGCAACTGAAGGCCGCCGGCTACAAGTGCATCGAGCAAAAGGACTTCGCCAACGCCCTTCTCGCTTTCAAGAAGATCGTCGAGCTGGACGGCAAGGACGTCAACGCGCGATTTGTCTATGCGCAATTGATCGACGACGGCTCGCACAAGAAGCGCGCCGAGGCGCGCGACCTGATGCTGTCGATCCTGGACGAGCACCCCGCGATCTTCGACCAGCCGACCGAGGGCAATCTGCATCTGATCAGAAATGCGGCCGTGCGCTGCAGCCATGTCGGTCCCTTCGCAAAAGCGATTGAGCTGTTTCGCAAGCTGGCCCACGCGTCGAACAGGGCCAGCGACTATTTCCAGCTCAGCGAAATCCTCACCCAAGGCGATTTTTTCGAAGAGTCGGTGTCCAGCCTCGAAAAGGCTATCGCGCTCGATCCCACCGCCTTTGATACGCCGGCGAACAGGGAGACGCTGAACATCGCGCGATCGCGCCTCACCCAAACCACGGCCAAGGCAGCAACGGGAAGGAAGAAGATCGGCCGCTACCCGGAGACGAAGGATTTCCTGGGCGATCTCCAGAAGCTGGTCAGGGATCATATTGCCGTCGATCTCAACCGCGCGCCGAAATTCATCAGCAAGACGACAAGATTTTTCACGATGGGCTCCTGCTTCGCCAGAAATCTGGCCGGCAGCCTGATCAAGAACGGCTTTGCCGCCCATCACATGGAAATCTCCGAATATATCAACACGACCTTCGCCAACCGCGTGTTCGTCGACTGGCTCAGTGATGTGGAGATTGATGCCGCGATCCGTGAACGGATCGTCGAGTTGCTGCCGCCGGGCTGGAGCAAGGAAAACACGCTGCAGATCATCAAGAGCAGCGATGTCTTCATTCTGACGCTTGGCGTGGCGCCCGCCTTCTTCGACAGGGCCACCGGCGACTTCGTGCTGCCGCGGCCGAGCGCTCTGAACTCCAGGGTCTTGGCGGAGAAGTACCTGTTCCGCACCACGAGCGTGAAGGAAAACGTCGACAACGTCCTCTATCTGATCAACTTCATCCGCAGCATTGCGCCGGAGATCAAGGTCGTCGTCACGGTGTCACCGGTGCCGATGCTCGCGTCATTCGAATATGAATCGGCCGTTCAGGCCGACTGCCTGTCGAAGAGCACCATGCGGCTGGTGGCGCATGAGGTCGTGAACAATTCGAACATCGCCAATATTCTGTACTGGCCATCGTTCGAAGTCTTCAGATGGGCCGGCTCGAATGCCAGCAACTATTATGCCGCCGATGACGGCGCCGCCTGGCATGTCTCCGAAGAGAAGGTCGCCGGCACGATCAAGGCGTTTGTGGAGATGTTCTCGGCGGCTTGATTGTGACGCGGGAATCGTAGGGTGGGCAAAGCGAAGCGTGCCCACCATTTTTTTGTGCGAGAAAGGTGGTGGGCACGGCGCTGCGCACCTTTGCCCACCTTACATTTTCTTCGCGCGGTACTACCGTCGCCCTAAACCGCGCTCGCGCCTTCGTGCGTAAAGCCGAGATAGCTCGCGGCGACGCGCGCATTGGCGGCGATGTCGCTCGCCGTGCCGCTCAGCACGAACTCGCCGAGCTCCATGACATAGGCGCGGTCGGCGATCTTCAGCGCGGCCTGGGCGTTCTGCTCCACCAGCAGAACCGAGACGCCGCCGGCACGCAGGTCCGCGATGGTGCGGAAGATGTCGGCAACGATGATTGGAGCCAAACCCAGGCTGGGCTCGTCCAGCATCAACAGCTTTGGCGCGCCCATCAGTGCACGGCCCATTGCCAGCATCTGCTGCTCGCCGCCCGAGAGCGTGCCGGCGAGCTGCCGACGCCGCTCCTTCAGCCGCGGAAACAACGTGTAGACGCGCTCGAACGCGGCTGCAGCCTGCGCCTTCGCAACGCGGAAGGCGCCGAGCTCAAGATTGTCCTCGACATTCATCGAGGAGAACAGCTCGCGGTGCTCGGCCACGAGACTCAAGCCCAGCGCGACGCGATCCTCGATCTCGAAACGCGCGAGATCTTCGCCTGCGAAAGCGACGCGTCCCTTCGCGGGCAGCACGCCCATGATGGCGTTGAGCAGCGTAGTCTTGCCGGCGCCATTGGCGCCGACGATGGTGACGATCTCGTTGTCGGCGACGTCCAGCGAGACGCCGCGCACGGCTTCGACCTTGCCATAGGCGATATGCGCGTCGGAGACGGACAGCAGCGCGCTCATGCCGCTGCTCCAAGATAGGCCTTGATCACGTCCGGATTGGTCTTGATCGCCTCCGGCTTGCCCTCGGCGATCTTGGTGCCGAAATCGAGCACCACCACGCGGTCGGCGAGATCCATCACAAAGCCCATATCGTGCTCGACCAGCAGCACGGACATGCCGCCGTCGCGCAGTTGCCGCAGCAGGGCGGCGAGCCGCTGCTTCTCCATGTGCCGCAGGCCCGCGGCAGGCTCATCCAGCAGCAGCAACATCGGATCGACGCACAGCGCGCGCGCAATCTCGACGATGCGCTGCTGGCCGAGCGAGAGCGAGCCGGCCAACTGATCCATCTGGTCGGCGAGGCCGACGCGCTCGATCTGGCGCGCGGCTTCCGCCAGCAACCTTGCCTCTTCGGCGCGGTCGAAGCGGAACATGCTGGCGAGCGCGCCGGAGCGTCCGCGCAGATGCGTGCCGATCGCAACATTCTCCAGCACGGTCATATCTGGCACGAGCTTCACGTGCTGGAAGGTGCGGGAGATGCCGAGCTTGACGATCTCCTGCGGTGGAGCGTTGTGGATCGCCTTGCCGAGGACGGCGAGCGAGCCGCTGGTGGCGCGCAAGACGCCGGTGATGAGGTTGAACGTCGTGCTTTTTCCCGCGCCGTTTGGTCCGATCAGGGCGACGATCTCGCGCGCCTGGATGTCGAAGGAGACGTCGTTGACCGCGATCACGCCGCCGAACTGCTTGCGGGCCTTGTCGACCTCGAGCAGCACGCTTGGCGCGCCGGCATCGCGCGGGCGTGGCGGCAGCGTGAGCGAGATATCGGGATGCTTGCGCGCGGGCTTGAACGGCCACCACGACATCAACAACGGCCAGACGCCGGTTGGCGCAAGCTGCAACAGGGCAACGAGCAGGATGCCGAACACGATGGTCTCGAGCTGGCCCTCGCCATGCAGCAGCATCGGCAGATAGCTCTGCAGCACCTCTTTCAGGATCACCACGATGGCAGCGCCCAGCACGCCGCCCCAAACATAGCCGGCGCCGCCAACCACGGCGACGAACAGATATTCGATGCCGGCCCCAGCGCCGAACGGCGTCGGGTTCACGGCGCGCTCGAAATGCGCATAGAGCCAGCCCGAGAGGCCGGCGAGCACCGCCGCATAGATGAACACGAGGAGCTTTGTGCGCGGCGTGTGCACACCGAAGGCTTCGGCCGCGATATGGCCCCGCCGCAGCGCACGGATGGCGCGGCCGGTGCGGGAGTCGAGCAGGTTCATCGTCAGAAGCGCCGAGACCAGGACCGCGATCCAGATCGCGAAATAGATCGTGCCGGGATCGAGCATCTTCAGCGAGCCGATCGACAGCGGCGGAATCGCGGAAATGCCGTCGTTGGTGCCGAGAAACTCCAGCTTGCTGAAGAGATAGAACAGGCCAAGGCCCCAGGCGATAGTGCCGAGCGGCAGATAATGACCGGACAGCCGCACAGTGACGAGGCCGAGCAGCACCGCGGCTCCGCCACTCACGATCAGTGACATTGGCAGCGCGAGCCATGGCGAAAGGCCATAGGCGGTGGTCAGCACGGCGGTGGTATAGGCGCCAAAGCCGCAGAAGGCGGCTTGTCCGAACGAGGTGAGGCCGCCGACCCCCGTGAGCAGCACCAGTCCCATCGCGACCAGGGCTGACAGGCCGATATTGTCGAGCAGCACGATCCAGAACGGCGGCACGCCGGGCACGAACGGGATCGCCGCCATCACGCAGGCAAACAGAAGGACCGGCCAGCAGTTTCGCATCGCTTCAGTCCTTCTCGTCCTCGACCGCGGTGGGCGCGGCGAGCGAACGCAGGAGCAGCACCGGGACCAGCAGCATGAAGACGATGACCTCCTTGAAGTTGGAGGCATAGAAGGACGAGAAGGCCTCGACGATGCCGACGAGGAGCGCGGCGATCGCCGTTAGCGGGTAGCTCACGAGCCCGCCGATGATCGCGGCGATGAAGCCTTTCAGGCCGATCAGGAAGCCGGTGTCGTAGTAGAGGGTGGTGATCGGCACGATCAGAATGCCCGACAGCGCGCCGATCATGGAAGCGAGCAGGAACGCGATCTGGCCGGACAGCGAGGTGCGGATACCGACCAGTCGCGCGCCGAGGCGGTTGACCGCGGTGGCGCGCAGCGCCTTGCCGTAGCGCGTAAGGCCGAAGAACAGCCACAGCCCAATGATGAAGGCGATCGTAATGCCGTAGACGGCGAGGCTTTGCCCGGTAAAGCGCAGCGGGCCAGCGGTCAGCGCCGCGTCGGCGAGCGCGGGGCCGCGTTGGCCTTCGGCGCCGAAGAACAACAGCCCAAGCCCCTGCATCGCCAGATGGCAGCCGACGGACGCAATCAGGAGCACCAGCACCGAAGTGTGTGCGATCGGCTGAAAAGCGATGCGGTAGAGGAACAGCCCGATCGAGGCCACGATGACAAGCGACAGCGCGATCGCAAGCGGGACCGGCGCGTGGTGGCTGGCGGCCCAGAAGGTCAGCGCCAGCACGATCAGGGGAAGGGCGATGTCGACCGCGAAAGCGCGCGCGATTTTCTTGCCGTGCAGCGCGCGCCGCGCGGCGTACAGGTCGAACGCGAAGGCGGCCACCCCCATTGCGACCGCGAGCTTTGCGGTCCCCGGCATCTGGCCCGAGGCGAGCGAGGCATAGGTCAGCGCCCCATAGGTGACGAACTCGCCCTGCGGGATCAGGATCACCCGCGTCACGGCGAAGACGAGCACGAGCGCGAGCCCGAGCAGCGCATAGACCGCGCCGTTGGTGATGCCGTCCTGGATCAGGAACAGCAGGATCGTCGAATTCACGACGGGACGCTCCCCCTTAAAAATGCAGGCCATCGGAAGGGGATGGCCCGGTTGCCGCAGTTGAACTCCGGCGGCTATTTGATATAGTGCATAACAATTATCAAATATAATCTCAAGGGCAGACGATAGTCTTGCCCTTAAACTACCACAGGCCGCACGCGATGAGTGTTTCCAAGGCCGCCATGGCCGAAAGCGGCAGGGCCCGCAAGGAGCCGGCTGACGGGGCAATTGAGGCGAGCGCGCTGCAGCTCGGCGAATTGTCCGAGCTGCTCGGCTATTTGCTCAAACGTGCGCAGCTCAAGGTGTTCGAGGACTTCTTGCACTGCGTGGCGCCGCTGCAGCTCACTCCGGCACAGTTCTCGGTGCTGCTGCTGCTCGACAAGAACCCCGGCCGCAACCAGACCGAGATCGCGAACACGCTCGGCATCCTGCGTCCCAATTTCGTGGCGATGCTGGACGGGCTCGAGAGCCGCGACCTCTGCGCGCGGATCCGCTCCACCAATGATCGCCGCTCCCACATCCTGGCGCTGACCGACAAGGGCCGCGCGGTGCTGGCGCGGGCGAAGAAGCTGGTGGCATCAAAGCACGAGGCGCGGCTGAACGAGCTGCTCGGCCCCGCCAACCGCACCGCGCTGCTTGCGATGCTGACCAAGATCTCGCAGGAGTTTTAGAACGCGGTCATTCCGGGATGCGTGCGAAGCACGCAGGCACGGAATCCATAACCACCGTCCTGGGTTATGGATTCCGGGCTCGCGCTACGCGCGCCCTGGAATGACGAGCAAAAAAACAAAACGCCGTCGTTACGCCACCGCGATCCGTCCCGGCGCGGCATCCTTCTTCTGCCGCGACAGGAACAGCCGCTCGATGTCGGCCGCGGGCAGGGGCCGGCTGAACAGATAGCCCTGCATTTCCGTGCAGCCCTCGGCCGTGATGCGGTGGAGCTGTTCGTTGGTCTCCACGCCTTCGGCGGTGGCGGTCATGCCCATGCCGTTCGCCATCGCCGCCACCGCGCGGACGATGGTGAGCGAACCGGCATTCTCCGTGATGTCCTTGACGAAGGAGCGATCGATCTTGATCTTGTCAAACGGAAACGATTGCAGATAGGTCAGCGAGGAATAGCCGGTGCCGAAATCGTCCATGGCGATGCGGACGCCGAGCGCACGCAACTGATGCAGGACGGAGAGCGTGGCCTCCTTGTCCTGCAACAGGACGGTCTCGGTGATTTCGATCTCAAGCCGCGTGGGCTTGAGGTTTGATGCGCCCAGCGCACTCACGATCACCTGCATCAGGCCGGCGCTGCGGAACTGCACCGCGGAGATGTTGACCGCGACGTGGAGATGCTCCGGCCACCGCGCGGCGGTGAGGCAGGCCTGCCGGATCACCCATTCGCCCAAGGGAACGATGAAGCCGGTGTCCTCCGCGAGCGGAATGAAGGTCGCTGGCGAGATCAAGCCGTGCTCGGGGTGATTCCAGCGGAGCAGTGCCTCGAAGCCGGAGATTTCGCTGGTCTGCAGGTTGACTACGGGCTGGTAGTGAAGCTCGAACTGGCCCGCCGGCAGCGCCATGCGCAGATCCCGCTCCATGGTCCGGCGCGTCTGCATTTGCTCATCCATTCCGGCCTCGAAGAAGCAGAAACCGCCGCGCCCCTCCTCCTTGGCGCGGTAGAGCGCAAGATCGGCATTTCGCAGCAGCCTGTCCGCGGTCGAGCCGTCGTGCGGGCTGACGGCGATGCCGATGCTGACGCCGACAACGGCCTGATGGCCGTCGATCACAAAGGGCTCGCCGATGGCGCCGATCGCCCGCTCCGCAAGCGAGGTGGCCTGACCGGAATCCGAGACGGGCGCCTGGACGATGACGAACTCGTCGCCGCCCATTCTCGCGATGGTGTCGGTTTCCCGGACCAGCTCGCGCAGGCGGCTTGCCACGATCTTCAACAGCCGGTCGCCGGTGTGATGCCCGAACGTGTCGTTGACCGCCTTGAAGCGGTCGAGGTCGAGATGGTGCACGGCGACCATTTCGCCGTTGCCACGCTGGGCCAATGCCAGCTCGAGGCGCTCGTTCAAGCGGATGCGGTTGGCGAGCCCGGTGAGCGCATCGTGGTGGGCCATATGCTCGATCTTGAGCTCGGCCTGGCGCTTCTCGGTGATGTCCTCATGCGTTGCCACCCAACCGCGATCGGACATCGGGCGGTGACGGATCAGGAAGGTGCGCCCGTTACGCAGCTCGACGATGCTGTCGCTCGGCTGGTCCGAGATCGCGACGTTCGAGCGCCACTGCAGATATTCGTCCCGCGTCATCGCGGGAAAGCTGCCGGCCTCGAAGCGCAGGTCGACCACCTCGGACAACGGCGTGCCGGGACCGACGCTGCCCGGCGGCAGGTCGTACATCTCGATATAGCGCTGGTTGCAGACCATCAGCCGGTGATTGGCGTCGAAGAAGCAGAGCCCCTGCGACATGTTGTTGATGGCGGCATCGAACTGGAAGTTCTTTTCCCTGAGCTTCTCTTCCTGCTCGCGAACGAGCTCATACTGCCGCTTCAAGCGCGCGGCCATCTCCTCGCGCTCGGTGACGTCCTCATGGGTCGCGATGCCGCCGCCGTCGGCCAGAGGACGGAGCGTGTATCGGATGATGCGGCCATCGGCGAATTCGTGCATCGAGGAGGTCGGGACGATCGGCTTGCTCACCCGCCCACGGATATAGTCCTCCGGCGTCTCCTCGATCTTCAGCCCGAGATTGAGCCGGTGGCGGATCAAATCGCTCGTAGGGGTTCCGGGCTTCACCTGCTCCGGGGAGAGCTCGTAAATCTCCCGGTAGCGCGCATTGCAGAATACGATTTCGCGCTTGCCGTTGAAGATGACAATACCAAGCGAAAGATCGTTGAGCGCCTGCTCGATCAGACGGGTCTGGTCGGCCGGTGCTGAGCCGGAGGCAATATCGCTGATGTCCGTCATCACGTTCCCCGCCGCTTCCGCGGCTTCCCGCTGCTTGCGGCCGAGCATTAGAAGCCGGGGCAGGTGAATCGCTCCTTGACCTGCGGCTCTCCTGATCGGTTCCTTGGAACGCACTGAACAAAAGGTTAACCGGCGGCTTGGCCCGTTAATCGATCAGGATCACCCGGACGTCGTTCATATTGGTGAGCGTCGGGCCGGTCTGCAGCAGATCGCCGGTCGCGGCAAAAAACGCTGTGGCGTCGTTGTTGGCGAGATAGGCGGCCGCGTCGAGGTTTTGCGCCTTCATCCTCGCAAACGTGCTCGCATCGATCAGCGCGCCGGCGGGATCGGAGGCCGAGCCCGCACCGCCATCAGCTCCGTCGGTATCGCCGGCAAGCGCTGCGATATCGGGGGTCGCCTTGAGCAGGTCGGCCAGCGCCAGCGCATATTCCTGGTTGGGGCCGCCGTGGCCGTTGCCGCGCACGGTCACGGTGAGCTCACCGCCGGAAAGGATCGCGACTCTCCTGCCGCTCGCGCGGGCTTCGAGCGCGAGCCGCGCATGATGGGCGGCGACCTCGCGCGCCTCGCCCTCGAGGTCGGCGCCGAGATCGATGGTCTCGTAGCCGGCGTCGCGTGCGAGCTTGACGGCGGCATCGAGCGACTGCCGGGGACGGGCGATCAGTTCGAACCGCGCACGAGCAAAAGCGGCATCGCCTTCCTTGCAGCTCTCATTGGCGGGATTGTCCAGCGCGCGGCGGATCGCGTCATCGACATCGAGCTTGTACCTGGCGACGATGGCGCGCGCGTCCGCAAGCGTCGTCGGATCGGGCACGGTTGGACCCGAAGCGATCGCGGAAGGATCGTCGTGCGGCACGTCGGAGATCGCGAGCGTCACGATCTCCGCGCGTTGTCCGGCGCGCGCCAGCCGCCCGCCCTTGATCCGCGAGAGATGCTTGCGGACGGTGTTGACCTCGCCGATCGGTGCGCCGGAGCGCAGGAGTGCGCGGGTGAGCTTTTGCTTCTGCTCGAAGCTGATGCCGTCTGCCGGTGCGATCCAGTTCGCCGAGCCGCCGCCCGACAACAGCACCAGCAGGAGGTCACCGGCCTCCGCGGTCGCGGCGAGCTTCAGCGTGTCCTCGGCGCCTTTCAGCCCGGCCGCATCCGGCATGGGATGGCCGGCCTCGACCACGCGGATGCGCCGCGTCGGCACGCCGTGGCCATGCCGCGTGGTCGCGATGCCGACCAGGCGCGACGGCTCGAGCTTCAGCGCGTCGAGATAGTGCTTTTCGGCGCTTGCGGCCATCGCAGCCGCGCCCTTGCCGGCCGCGAGACAGATCACGCGGCCTTTGGGCACGGGACGCAGATGTTGCGCCAGCACGACATCGGGATGTGCGGCGGCAACCGCGGCGTCGAAGATCGCACGCAGGAGAGGACGTCGGTCGGTCATGGGATCACGGAGCGGAGGGACAAGAGCATCAGAGCGTCCTTATCCATCCTATCTCGCCAAAAGAAAACCCCCGCAAGCGGACTTGCGGGGGGTGGGGCGGAAGAAGCGCTAGCCGCCGACGTCGCCGGAGATGACGTCGCCGAACAGCTCCCACTTCTCGCCCTTGAAGCGCATGAGCTGCAACTGGTTGATCGGGGCGAAATCGGTCGGCGAGGTGTCGATGGTGATGCCGGGCAGCAGGGCTTCGGTGCGGTAATTCTTCAGGTTCGCCGCCTGCTTCATGATATTCGCGCGCGTGAGGTCGTCGCCGCACTGCTTCAGCACCTGGACCAGCGTCTGCGAGACGCCGTAGCCCACGATGACCGAGGCGTCGAGCTTGTTGCCTTCCGGGAAATCCTTGGCAAGGAAGTCGAGGAAACCCTTCATGCCGGGGTCGTTGTCCCATTGCGGGTCGGAGGCGTCCTTCATGTAGGCCGCCGAGATGATGCCCTGCGAGTTCTCAAAGCCCGCCGGCTGTATCACGCTGCCGACGGACGCCGCGACGTTGTTGAGGATATGCAGCGGCTTCCATTCGATCTCCTTGATCTTCTTGATCGCTTGTGCGGCGAATTTCGGCGTGGTGACGTCGAAGAACACGTTGGCTCCGCTCGCCTTCAGCTTGACGATATGACTGTCGATGGAAGGTTCAGTGGTCTCGTAGCTGTCCTCGGCTACGATCATCGAAGCGGCCTTGGCGCCAAGCCCGTCCTTCAGGCCCTTGACGTAGTCTTTGCCGTAATCGTCGTTCTGGTAAAGGATGGCGATCTTGGCGTCCGGCTTCTCCTTCAAGAGGTACTTCGCATAGATGTGGGATTCGCTCTGGTAGTTGGGCTGCCAGCCCATGGTCCAGGGAAAGTTTTTCGGATCGTTCCACTTGGTGGCGCCGGTCGCGACGAAGAGCTGCGGCACCTTCTTCGCGTTCATGTATTTGTGGATCGCCGAGTTCGGCGGCGTTCCAAGCGAATTGAAGATGAACAGCACCTCGTCGCTCTCGACCAGCTTGCGGGCCTGCTCGACCGTCTTCGGCGGCGAGTAGCCGTCGTCATAGGAGATGAAGTTGATCTTGCGGCCGTTGATGCCGCCCGCGGCGTTGATCTTTTTGAAATAGGCGGCTTCCGTCTTGCCGATCACGCCATAGGCCGACGCCGGGCCGCTATAGGGCATGATGTTGCCGATCCTAATCTCGGTGTCGGTGGCGCCGGTGTCGTATTTCTTCTGGGCGAGCGCGCTGGTCGAAGAGACGACAAACAGGGCAAGCGCGGTCGAAGCCATGACCAGGCGTGTGGTGATAACGGGCATTCCATTCTCCCTTAATTTCCAATTGTCGACGGGTTTTTGGTGTCGACGGTTTGCAGGTCGCGGCCTTCTTGAACGGAAAGCTCTTCTTGTTTGGGGGCAGAAGTACCATCTGGCCGGAAGTGGAACAACAAAAAGCCCCTGCGGGGCGTCGCCGCAGGGGCTGCTTTTTTAGCGGTCTGCGCCGTTGAATAGTCGGCGCCTTCCGGTGTTAACCGCCGACCTCGGGACTGATGACGTCGCCGAACCGCTCCCAGGTGTCGCCCTTCAGCCGCTCCAACTGCAACTGCGAGACCGGCGCAAAATGCGAGGGGCTGGTATTGATCTTCACGCCGGGCAGCAAGCCGGCCACCGTGTAGTCGTGCATGCTCGCGGCCTGCTTCATGATGTTCGCGCGCGTCAGGTTGTTCCCGCAGCTCTGCAGGACATGGACCATGGTCTGAGCAACGGCATAGCCGTAGATCACGTTGCCGTCGGAGCGATTGGCCTCGGGGTAGTATTTGTCGAGGAACGCATTCCAGCCCTTGATATCCTTGTCGTCTTTCCATTGCGGATCGGTCGGGTCCTTGAGCCAGGCCGAGGAAATGATGCCCTGCGAATTATCGACGCCGGCCGGCTTGATGGTGGCGCTGATCGACGACGAAACGTTGTTGAGGATGTGCATCGGCTTCCATTCGATCTCGGCGGCCTTCTTGATCGCCTGCGCCGCAAACTTCGGGATCGCCACGTCAAAGAACACATTCGCGCCCGACGCCTTGAGCTTGATGATGTGCGAATCGATGGTCGGCTCGCTGGTCTCGTAGCTGTCTTCCGCGACAATCATCGAGGCGGCCTTGGCGCCCAAGCCGTCTTTCAGGCCCTTGACATAGTCCTTACCGTAGTCGTCGTTCTGGTAGAGGATCGCGATCTTGGCGTCCGGCTTCTCCTTCATGATATATTTGGCGTAGATCTGGGCTTCGCTCTGATAGTTGGGCTGGTAGCCCATGGTCCAGGGAAAATGTGTCGGGTCGTTCCACTTGGTGGCGCCGGTAGCGACGAAGAGCTGCGGCACCTTCTTGGCATTCATGTATTTTTGGATCGCCGAGTTCGGCGGCGTGCCGAGCGAATTGAAGATCAGCAGCACGTTATCGCTTTCCACCAGCTTGCGCGCCTGCTCGACCGTCTTCGGCGGCGAGTAGCCGTCGTCGTAGGAGATGAAGTTGATCTTGCGGCCGTTGATTCCGCCCTCGGCATTGATCTTGTTGAAATAGGCGGCTTCCGTCTTGCCGATCACGCTGTAGGAGGAGGCCGGGCCACTATACGGCATGATGTTGCCGATCTTGATTTCGGTGTCGGTGGCGCCGGTGTCGTATTTCTTTTGGTCAGCAGCGCTGACGCTTGTCACTGCAAGGATCGCGATGGCAGCGGTATACAGCCCCAATCGCGCGTGAATGGCAGGCATGTTGATCTCCCTGGACCTGGATGATGTGTCGATTTTCTTGGAGAGGGAACTCTTCGCGGCTCCTGTTCCCATTCAATACCCGCTTTCGGAGGGCGGCAAGGAAAAGCCCTCCGCACGGGTCAGCGTGGAGGGCGTCATTTAGTCGAAGTTGGGGCCGGTGCGCCGTTAACCAGAATGGTTATTCGCCCGGCTCACCCGAGATGATGTCGCCGAACAGCTCCCATTTTTCACCCTTAAATCGCATCATCTGCAATTGCTCGATCGGCGCGAAGTCGGCCGGGGAGGTGTTGATCTTGATGCCCGGCAAGAGCGTGTCGGGCACGAAGTCGTGGAGGCTCGCCGCCTGCTTCATGATGTTTTCGCGGGTGAGATCGTCGCCGCACATCTTGAGCACCTTCGCCATGGTCTGCGCTGCGGCGTAGCCGTACGCGGTCGAGGCGTCGAGCCGGTTGCCCTCCGGATAATACTTCGCCAGGAATGCCAGGAATTTCTTCATGCCGGGATCATCGTCCCACTGCGGATCGGCGCCATCCTTGAGATAGGCGGCCGAGAGGATCCCTTGCGAATTCTCATAGCCCGCCGGCTTGGTCACGCCGCCGACGGAAGCCGAGACGTTGGAGAGGATCTGCAGCGGGTGCCAGTCGATCTCGGCAATCTTCTTGATCGCTTGCGCTGCGAATTTGGGCGTGGTGATCGAGATGAAAACGTCGGCGCCGGCCGCCTTCAGCTTGACGACGTGTTCGTCGATCGAGGGCTCGGAGGTCTCGTAGCTTTCTTTCGCCACGATCATCGAGGCCTTGGCGCCAAGTCCGTCGTTCAGGCCCTTCAGATAATCCTTGCCGAAATCGTCGTTCTGATAGAGCACGCCGATCCGGGCGTCCGGCTTCACCTTCAGGATGTACTTGGCGTAGATGCGGGCCTCGCTCTGGTAGGAGGGCTGCCAGCCCATGGTCCAGGGAAAGTTCTTCGGATCGTTCCACTTGGAGGCGCCGGTTGCGACAAAGAGCTGCGGCACCTTCTTCGCGTTCATGTATTTCCGGATCGCTGAGTTCGAGGGGGTGCCGAGAGAATTGAAGATCAAGAGCACCCCGTCGTCCTCGACGAGCTTGCGGGTTTGCTCCACGGCCTTTGGCGGCGAGTAGCCGTCATCATAGGAAATGAAGTTGATCTTGCGGCCGTTGAAGCCGCCTTCGGCGTTGATCTTGTTGAAGTAGGCCTGTTCGGTCTTGCCGATCACGCCATAGGCCGAGGCGGGGCCGCTATAGGGCATGATATTGCCGATCTTGATCTCGGTATCGCTGGCGCCGGTGTCGTATTTCTTCTGGGCGAGGACGGCCTGGGATGCGCACACCAAGGCCGCCGCCGCGATCGCGGCGGCGCCAAGAGCTTTCAAACGCATAGTTTCTCCTCGTTGTTGCTCTTGTCCTTCAGGCCTATCTCTTGAACCGGGCCGCCAACTGCTGGCTGGCGATCGCGATCTGCCTCGCGCCGTGCGGCACGAGGAAGATGACAAGGAAGAGCAGCACGCCGAACACGGCGCCGGACAAGCCCTTGGAGACGCTTTCGGCGATGTTCGGGACGAAGATGATGAAGGCCGCGCCAATAAAGGAACCGGGCAGCCAGCCGACGCCGCCGACGACCATGCCGAGGAATAGCTGGATCGCGAGTGCATAGGTGTAGCTGTCGGGCGCCACGAACTGCACCGCGATTGCGCCGAGGGCGCCGGCGACGCCGGTGATACCGGCGGAAACGCCGAAGGCCAGCGTCTTGTACAGGGCGACGTTGACCCCCATGGCGGACGCCGCGATCTCATTGTCGCGGATCGACATCATGGCCCGCCCGGAGCGGGACCGCAGCAGATTGACCGACAAGATGTAGATTGCGACCGTGATCACCAGCGTGAAGTAATAGAGCCAGGTGTCCTGCCCGATCGGAAGTCCGAACGGCGCGTCGGGCTTGTCGACGACCTGGCCCTGAACGCCGCCGGTCCAGGGTTCGAGGAAATTGAGCTTGAGCAGTTGCGGCATGGCGACCGCCAGCGCGAAGGTCGCCAGCGCCAGGTAAATGCCGGACAGCCGCAGCGCCGGCTGGCCGAACAGGAAGCCGACCGCGAAGCAGAGGACGCCTGCGATCGGGATGGTGAGTGCATAGTTGACGTTATATTGCTCGATCAGGATCGCCGCGCAGTAGGCGCCGATGGCATAGAACGCGCTCTGGCCTAGCGAGAACTGGCCCGAGCCGCCGGTCAGGATGTTGAGCGCCAGCACGGCAACACCGTAGATCAAGAGCATCGTCATCTGGAAGACGACGAAGTTCTTGGCGAACAGCGGCACCGCGAGCAGGAGCACGAGCACCGCGAGCGAGGTGCCGGTACCCAGTGTCATGGCCCGTTTCGGAACGGCCTCTACCGCCTGACCTTCCGTGACGACTTCCTCAGCAGCGCTCATGATCAGACTCGCTTGATGATGGGCCGGCCGAGAAGTCCGGCGGGCTTGACGATAAGGACGCAGACGATCAGTGCCAGCGCGATCGGCAATTTCAGCTCGTTGCCCGCGCCGGGGATGTAGGTGCCGCAGAGATTTTCGACGATGCCGACGAGAAAGCCGCCAACCACGGCGCCAAGGGGGCTGGTCAACCCGCCAAGGACGGCTGCGGCAAACCCGTAGACCAGCACGCCGAGCATCATGTTGGGCTCGAGGAACACGACCGGGGCGATCAGGATACCGGCGATCGAGCCAATCCCGGCCGCCATGCCCCAGCCGAGCGCGATCATCCAGGATGTGTTGATGCCGACGAGCCGCGCGGATTCAGGCAATGCCGCCGCCGCGCGCATCGCAAGGCCGATGCGGGTGTACGTGAAGAAGAGGTAAAGCCCGATCAGCATCAGCACGGTGACGCCAATCATGCCGGCCTGATGGGTCGAGATGAGCTGGCTGCCGAGGAAGGGCGCGTCGCCGAACGGCGTCGGAAATTGCTTGATGGTGAAATCCCAGATCAGGCCGGAGCACGAGTTGATGATCGAGAACAGCGCAATGAAACCGGCAACATTGGTCAGGATGGGCGCCTTTGCCAGCGGCCTGAACAGCACCCGCTCCAGCGCAATGCCGCCGACAAAGGAGAAGGCGATCGTGATCACGAAAGCCCACCAATATGGCATTCCCCATTGCATCAACTGCCAGGAGATGAAGGTCGAGAACGTCGCCATTTCGCCTTGCGCGAAATTGAGATGATCGATCGCCTGGTAGATCATGACGATCGCGAGTCCAATGCAGGCGTAGATCGCGCCGGTCGAGATACCGGAGACGATTTGATTGATGAAAAGCTCCATCGTCCTCGGGCTCCCTAGTATCCGAGATAAGATTTGCGAACGTCTTCGTTGTTCGCGATGTCCTTGGCGGCGCCGGCCATCACGATGCGGCCGGTTTCGATCAAATAGGCCTGGTCGGCGAGCTCGAGCGCAAGTTGCGCGTTCTGCTCGACCACCAGGATGGTGACCTTGTCCTCGCGATTGATCTTGCCGAGAATCTTGAAGAGGTCGCGCACGACGAGCGGCGCGAGCCCGAAGGACGGCTCGTCGAGCAGCATCAGGCGCGGCCGCAGCATCAGCGCCCGTGCCACCGCGAGCATCTGTTGCTCGCCGCCCGACAGTGTGCCGGCCTGCTGGGTATGGCGCTGCTTCAGCACCGGGAAGTGCTCGTACATGCGCTCGATATCGGAGACGATCGCGGCGCCGTCGCGCCGGGTGATCGCGCCGAGCTGCAAATTCTCTTCCACCGTCAAGCTGGTGAACGTGCCGCGGCCCTGCGGCACATGGGCGATGCCGAGGCGGACGATGTTCTCGGTGGAGCGGCCCAAAAGCGGCTGGCCGTCGAACTCGATCGCGCCGGTTGAGCGCACCATGTTGCAGATCGCGCGCAGTGTCGTGGTCTTGCCGGCGCCGTTGGCACCGAGCAGCGTGGTGAGCGAGCCCTCGTTGAGGGAAAAGCTGAGCCCGTGCAGGGCCTGCACCTGGCCGTAATAGGCGCGCAGATCCTTGACGTTGAGCATCGCCGTCATTGATCCTTGCTCCCTAGATAGGCCTTGATGACGTCGGGGTCGGCCTGCACCTGGGCGGGCGTGCCTTCCGCAAGCTTGCGGCCGAAATTGAGCGCCACCACGTGGTCGGCGATCGACATCACGAGCCCCATGTGATGCTCGACAAGGAGCACGGTGATCTTGCGGTCGCTGCGGATCTTCCGGATCAGGTCGCCGAGGACGTGGACTTCCTCATGGTTGAGGCCGCCGGCCGGCTCGTCCAGCAGCAGGATCTTCGGGTCGGCGGCAAGCGCGCGGGCGAGCTCGACGCGCTTCTGGGTGCCAAAGGGCAGGCCCGCCACCGTGGTATGCGCCACGCCTTCGAGGTCGAGATAGTCGAGGATGTCATGAACTTTCTTGTTCACGGCAGCCTCGCCGCGGCGGACCCAGGCGAGCTTCAGCGAGTCGCTGATGATGTCGCTGGAGGTGCGGGAGTGGGTGCCGACACGGACGTTGTCCAGCACCGAGAGGTTGGGGAAGAGGGCGACGTTCTGGAAGGTGCGGCCGATGCCGATCTCCGCAATCCGATGCGGCGGCCGCGTCAGAATGCTCACGCCTTCCATCAGGATATCGCCCTTGCTCGGCTGATAGAGCCTGGAGAGGCAATTGAAGAGAGTGGTCTTGCCGGCGCCGTTCGGACCGATCAGGCCAAGGATCTTGCCCTGATGCATGTCGAAGGACACGCCATTCAACGCAACGATGCCGCCGAACACGACGCTGACGTCGCGGACCGCGAGCAGGGGATCTCGTCCCTGCGCGAGCTGGGCCTGCGTCATGTCGTCCCGTCCAGCTCGATCATCGGGCCGGATTGACCAAACGATAGGCATCGCCGGTCGCGCCTGGGCAGGCTATCTGATGTCCTCGGCCACACGTGCAAATTTCCCTCCTGACTTCAATTTCCTGCCTTGTTGTTTTTTTGATTGTGTCGGTTGCGGCGCCATTCCACCGAGGGCCGCTTCGATGTTCCTTACCATCGCCACGAGACGAGGTCCAATATCGCTGACCAGCCGGTCTTCCGTGAAGCGGAATGCCGGCGCGCCACAGTTAAACGCATAAGGGCCGGTCCCGTCATTTAACTTTAGTGCTACGCCGGCCGCGGCGACGTCGGCCTGCCAGTCGCCGGTCGACATCGCAAAGCCGCGCTTGGCAATCTGATCGCCGGCGCGCTCGATGCCGTCGCGCATCTTGGGCCAGCGGCTGCCGTAATGCTCGCGCAGGTCGCGCATCACGGCGGCGCGCTCCTCCGGTGGCAGCGCCCAGATATAGGCCCGGCCCATCGCGGTGGTCGCAATCGGAATGCGCGAGCCGACATCGAGCTGGACGCCGAGCGTCAAGCCGTTACGGCTCTGGCCGAAATAGATCATGCTGTGACGGTCGCGCCCGCCGACCGCCACTGCGCCGCCGGTTGCACGCATCACCTCCTCGCGGAACGGCTCGGACAAATGCCGAACGCCGAGATTGGCCAGCGCCGCATAGCCGAGCGCCATGGCGGAAGGGGCAAGCTGATACTTCTCAAAGCGAGGAACCGGCGTAAGATAACCGAGCTTGGTCAACGTATAAGTCAGCCGCGACACCGTCGGTTTCGGCAGATTGGTTCGGGCCGCGATCTCCTGGTTGCCGAGCAGTCCGTCGTTGGGCTGGAAGGCGCGCAGCACATCGAGACCGCGGGAAAGCGCGACGACAAAGCTGCGATCGGTCGCGCCTTTCTTGCCTGAACGTTTCATGCCCCTGTCGCAGGTCCTGCGGTCCTCGTTGACAACGGACGTGCTTCAAAATAACCCTCGCTGTCAAGGTGTGGAATTTAGTTTCGCTGTGCGAAATTAGTCGGAGACGTAGCCGGTAAACGCAAGCGAGGCGGCGGCTCAACACAAATCAGCAAGCAACCAAGAACAACATCCAAGGAGCGTAGCGTGAACGAAGTGGTCAAGCTCGAACGTCGCGACGTCATCGGCATCGTCACCGTCGACAGTCCTCCCGTCAATGCACTGAGCGCCGCCGTTCGCGGCGGCATTCTGGAATGCGTGAAGGCCGCAATCGCCGATCCCGAAATCAAGGCGATCGTGCTCACCTGCGCCGGCCGCACCTTCATCGCCGGTGCCGACATCACCGAATTCGGCAAGCCGCCGAAGCCGCCCGGCCTCAATGAAGTGCTGACCGAGATGGAGAACTCGCCGAAGCCGATCGTGGCCGCGATCCACGGCACCGCGCTGGGCGGCGGCCTCGAGGTCGCACTCGCCTGTCATTTCCGCGTCGCCGTGAAGGAGGCGCGGCTCGGCCTGCCCGAGGTCAAGCTCGGGCTTTTGCCCGGCGCCGGCGGCACGCAGCGCCTGCCGCGCGCGGTGGGACCCGAACTCGCCGTCAAGATGATCGTCGGCGGCGATCCGATCTCGGCCTCCGAAGCGCTCAAGAACGGCCTGATCGAGGAGATCGTCGAGGGGCCGGCAGCCGGTGGCGAAGCGTTTGCGCGAAAAGTGCTGGCCGAGAAGCGGCCGCTCCGCAAGCTGCGCGATGACGACTCCAAGCTCGCCGCCGCCAGGGCCGACCGTTCGATCTTCACCAATGCGGTCGCCGCCATGACCAAGCGCGCACGCGGGCTGGAAGCCCCTTTCGCCGCCGCTGACGCCGTCGGCGCCGCGATCGACCTGCCGTTCGACGAGGGGTTGAAGAAGGAGCGCGAGGGCTTCCTCAAGCTCGTCTCCAGTGACCAGTCGAAGGCGCAGCGCTACGCCTTCTTTGCCGAGCGCGAGGCCAACAAGATCGCGGGCGTGCCTGATGGCACCAGGCCGCGCAATGTGGCGCGCGTCGCCGTCATCGGCGCCGGCACTATGGGCGGCGGTATTGCGATGTCGTTCGCCAACGCCGGGGTCCCGGTCACGCTGATCGAGACCGGCGAGGAGCCGCTCAAGCGTGGCATGGGCGTGATGCGCAAAAACTACGAGGCGACCGCCGCGCGCGGCGGCATCCCGGCCGATGCGCCGGCCAAGCGCATGGCGCTGATCAGCGGCGTCGTCGGCCTCGAGAACGTCAAGGACGCGGACCTCGTGATCGAGGCCGTGTTCGAGACCATGGCGGTGAAGAAGGAGGTGTTCGGCAAGCTCGACCAGTATGCCAAACCCGGCGCAGTGCTTGCCTCCAACACGTCGTATCTCAACATCGACGAGATCGCGAAAGAGACCAAGCGCCCGCAGGACGTATTGGGCATGCATTTCTTCTCGCCGGCCAACGTCATGAAGCTGTGCGAGATCGTGCGCGCCGCGAAGACCGCGCCGGATGCGCTGGTGACCGCAGTGACGATCGCTCGCAAGATCGCCAAGGTGCCGGCCGTGGTCGGCGTCTGCGACGGCTTTGTCGGCAACCGCATGCTGGCCCAGCGTGGCAAGCAATCGGAGAAGCTGCTGTTCGAAGGCGCCTTGCCGCAACAGGTCGACGCCGTGGTGACGAAATTCGGCATGCCGATGGGGCCGTTTGCGATGAGCGATCTCGCCGGCCTCGATATCGGCTGGCGCTCGCGCAAGGACCGCGGCATCAAGTCGGAGATTGCCGATGCGCTCTGCGAAGCCGGCCGATTCGGCCAGAAGACCGGCAAGGGCTATTACAAATATGAAGGCGGCTCGCGCAGCCCCTTGCCCGATCCCGACGTCGAGAAGCTGATCGACGAGACGCTGACACGCCTCGGGCGCAAGCGCCGCGTCGTGAGTGACGACGAGATCCTCGAGCGCATGATGTACCCGATGATCAACGAGGGCGCCCGCATCCTTGATGAAGGCATCGCGGCGCGTCCGAGCGACATCGACGTGGTCTGGCTCTACGGCTACGGCTGGCCGATCTACCGCGGCGGCCCGATGTACTGGGCCGATACGGTGGGACTGAAGCACATCGCCGATCGTCTCTCCTATTATGCCAGGGAGACCAACGATCCCTCGCTCGAACCCGCGCCGCTGCTCAAGCGCCTCGCCGCCGAAGGCAAGACCTTCGCGTCGCTGGCAACAGAGAAATCGAAAGCGGCGTGATTGGTGCGTCAAGCTCTCACCCTCGTCATTCCGGGATGGCCCGTAGGGCCAGGCCCGGAATCCATAACCCCAGGGCGCGCTTGGCCCTTGGGCCATTCGCGCAAACAAAGACGAGGGCGCGCCTGGCTCTTTTTGCCGCGAATCCGGCAAGCCGCACGCGCCGGTGGTTATGGATTCCGGGCTCGCGGCTTCGCCGCGCCCCGGAATGACGACCTCATTTGTTTTGCTCGCTGAGTCCAACATGACCCATCCCGGCGAACAATTCTATCCCGAGGGCGTGCACTGGAGCGATCCGATCATCCGCGGCACGCTGCCGGACCTGCTGTCGAAGGCGGCAGCGGATTATGGCGATCGCGTCGTGATCGAATTCCGCGACCGCCCGATCTCCTATAACGAGCTCGAAGAACTCGTCGAGGTCGCAGCCTCCGCCTTCCTGCGTGCGGGCTACGGCAAGGACACCTCCGTTGCGCTGTTCCTCGGCAACACGCCGGACCATCCGATCAATTTCTTCGGCGCGCTGAAAGCGGGCGCGCGCATCGTGCATCTGTCGCCGCTCGACGGCGAGATCGCGCTGTCGCACAAGCTCTCCGATTCCAACGCGCGGGTGCTCGTCACCAGCAATCTCTCCGCGCTGCTGCCGACTGCGCTCAAATTCCTGGAGAAGGGTCTGCTCGATCGCCTGATCGTTTGCGAGGACGATCACTGGGGCAAGGCCGGCACGCCGCAGACCGCGCTGCCGAATCATGCGGCGATCATCACCTACAGCCAGTTCATCGACGGCGCGACGAAGCCGGTGCATTGGCCCGCGATCGGCGTCGATGACGTCGCACTGTTGCAATACACCGGCGGCACCACGGGCTTGCCGAAGGGCGCCATGCTGACCCACGGCAACCTCACCGCGGCAGTCTCGATCTATGACGTCTGGGGCAAGCCTTCCCGCGCCAAGCGCGGCGGCGTGATCGAGCGCGTGATCTGCGTGCTGCCGCTGTTCCACATCTTTGCGCTGACGGTGGTGATGCTGTCCTCGATCCGGCGCGGCAACCTGATCTCGCTGCACCAGCGCTTCGACGTCAACGCGGTCATGCGCGACATCGAAGTGAAGCGCGCGACCGCGTTCCCGGGCGTGCCCACGATGTGGATCGCGATCGCAGCCCTTCCCGATCTCGACAAGCGCGATTTCTCCTCGCTGGTGAGCGTCGGCTCCGGCGGCGCGCCGTTGCCGGTGGAGGTGGCAAAGTTCTTCGAGCGCAAGGTCGGCATGAAGCTCCGGAGCGGCTGGGGCATGACCGAAACGTCGCCCGCCGGCACCGCGCATCCGGAAAGCGGGCCGGACAAGCCGGGCTCGATCGGCGTGGCCTTGCCGGGCATCGAGATGGATGTGGTGTCGCTTGACGACCCCGCGAAGGTGCTGGCGAACGGCGAAGTGGGCGAGATCCGCATCCGGGGGCCGAACGTCACCAAGGGGTACTGGAACCGGCTCGAGGAGACCGCGCAGGCTTTTGTCGGCGACCGCTTCCTCACCGGCGATATCGGCTATCGCGATGACGACGGCTACTACTTCCTCGTCGACCGCAAGAAGGACATGATCATCTCCGGCGGCTTCAACGTCTATCCGCAGATGATCGAGCAGGCGATCTACACGCATCCCTCCGTGTATGAGGTGATCGTGATCGGCATTCCCGATGACTACCGCGGCGAAGCGGCAAAGGCCTTCATCACGCTGCGCGAAGGCGCCAAGCCCTTCAGCGTCGACGAGCTGCGCGCGTTCCTGACCGGAAAGCTCGGCAAGCACGAACTGCCGTCCGCGGTCGAGTTCGTCAAGGAATTGCCGCGCACGCCGGTCGGAAAGCTCTCGCGCCACGAATTGCGGCAGCAGCAGGCCACGGTCAGGAAGAAGATCGCGTAGGACAATTCATTCGCTTCAAAAGGAGGATCCGATGGATCTCGCTTTCACCAAGGAAGAAATGGCGTTCCGCGAGGACGTGCGGGCGTTTTTCCGCGACAACGTGCCGCCGGACACAAGGCGGAAGCTGCAGGAGGGCCGTCATCTGTCGAAAGACGAGATGATCACCTGGTGGCGCATCCTCAACAAGAAGGGCTGGGGCGTCTCGCACTGGCCGAAGGAATATGGCGGCACGGGCTGGACCTCGGTGCAGCACTACATCTTCAACGAGGAGTTGCAGATGCACCCCGCGCCGGCGCCGCTCGCCTTTGGCGTCAGCATGGTCGGCCCGGTGATCTACACCTTCGGCAATGAGCAGCAGAAGAAGCAGTATCTGCCGCGCATTGCGAACGTCGACGACTGGTGGTGCCAGGGCTTTTCCGAGCCCGGCTCCGGCTCCGACCTCGCTTCGCTGAAAACCAAGGCCGAGCGCAAGGGCGACAAGTGGATCATCAACGGCCAGAAGACCTGGACCACGCTTGCCCAGCACGCCGACATGATCTTCTGCCTCTGCCGCACCGATCCCGCCGCGAAGAAGCAGACCGGCATCTCCTTCATCGTCTTCAGCATGAAGTCGAAGGGCGTCACGGTGCGTCCGATCGAGACCATCGACGGCGGCCACGAGGTCAACGAAGTGTTCTTCGACGACGTCGAGGTGCCTTACGAGAACCTGATCGGCGAGGAGAACAAGGGCTGGGACTACGCGAAGTTTCTGCTCGGCAATGAGCGCACCGGGATCGCGCGCGTCGGCGTCTCCAAGGAGCGCATCCGCCGCATCAAGGAGCTCGCCGGCAAGGTCGAGTCGGGCGGCCGCCCCGTGCTGCAAGACCCGGCTTTCCGCGAGAAGCTCACGGCCTGCGAGATCGAGCTGAAGGCGCTTGAGCTGACGCAGCTTCGCGTCGTCGCGGATGAAGGCAAGCACGGCAAGGGCAAGCCCAATCCGGCGTCCTCCGTCTTGAAGATCAAGGGCTCGGAGATCCAGCAGACCACCACCGAGCTTCTGATGGAAGTGATCGGCCCGTTCGCCGCGCCCTATGACGTGCATGGCGAGGACGGCTCCAACGAGGCGATGGACTGGACCGCGCAGATCGCGCCGAGCTACTTCAACAATCGCAAGGTCTCGATCTACGGCGGCTCCAACGAGATTCAGCGCAACATCATCGCCAAGGCGGTGCTGGGGCTTTAGTCCGCGCGCGGGCGACCACATACGTCATCATGGCCGGGCTTGACCCGGTCATCCACGTCTTGACGAGAAGGAATGCGTGGATGCCCGGCGCAAGGCCGGGCATGACGAAGAGTAGAACCGGGGAGAGTGAGAGAAAATGGATTTCGATTTGTCCGAGGAGCAGCGCCTTCTGAAAGAGAGCATCGACGGCCTGCTCACCGATGCGTACGATTTCGAGCAGCGCAAGAAATACATGAAGGAGAAGGGCGGCTGGAGCAAAGCCATCTGGGGCAAGCTCGCCGAGCAGGGCTTGCTCGGCCTTCCGTTTGCGGAAGCCGACGGCGGTTTCGGCGGCGGCGGCGTCGAGACCATGATCGTGATGGAAGCGCTGGGAAAGGCGCTGGTGCTCGAGCCGTATTTGGCTACCGTCGTGATCGGCGGCGGCTTCCTGCGCCACGGCGGCTCCGCCGAGCAGAAGGCGACGCATATCCCGGGCATCGTCGACGGCAGCAAGACCCTTGCGTTCGCGCAGCTCGAGAAAGGCTCGCGCTACGATTTGCATGACGTCGCCACGACGGCGAAGAAGAAGGGCAACGATTGGGTCATCGACGGCGAGAAGTTCGTCGTCATCAATGGCGAGAACGCGGATACGCTCATTGTCACCGCGCGCACCAAAGGCGAGCGCCGCGACAAGACTGGCATCGGCGTGTTCCTGGTGCCCGCGAACGCCAAGGGCGTCACGAAAAAGTCCTATCCGACGCAGGACGGCCTGCATGCGGCCGACATCTCCTTCACCGGCGTCGAGGTCGGTGCAGATGCTGCGATCGGCGATCCCGAAAATGCGCTGCCGCTGATCGAACGCGTGGTGGATGATGCCCGCATCGCGCTCTGCGCGGAGGCGGTCGGATTGATGGACGAGTCGCTGAAGACCACCGTCGAATACATCAAGACGCGCAAGCAATTCGGCGTGCCGATCGGCAGCTTCCAGTCGCTGCAGCACCGCGCCTCCGACATGTTCGTTGCGCTGGAGCAGGCGCGCTCGATGTCGATGTTCGCGACCATGGCGATGGATTTCGAGGATGCGAAGGAGCGCGCCACGGCGATCGCGGCCGCGAAGGTGCAGATCGGCAAATCGGGCAAATACGTCGGCCAACAGTCGATCCAGCTTCACGGCGGCATCGGCATGACCCAGGAGGCGAAGATCGGCCACTACTTCAAGCGGCTGACCATGATCGAGAATACCTTCGGCGACACCGACTACCAGCTCCGCCGCGTGTCTGAAGGCGGGGGATTGGTGTAGCTAACCGTCATTGCGAGCGCAGCGAAGCAATCCAGAGTCACGCAAGCGGTCTGGAGTGCTTCGTCGCTTGCGCTCCTCGCAATGACGAGGGAATCAGGAGGAAACCAACAATGAAAAACACCCCGTTCGATCTCACCGGCCAGGTCGCCGTCGTCACCGGTTCGAGCCGCGGCATCGGCCGTTCTTCGGCGGAGCTCCTGGCAAAGCTCGGCGCCAAGGTCGTGATCTCCTCACGCAAGGCTGACGCCTGCAAGGACGTCGCCGATGGCATCAACAAGGCCGGCGGCGAGGCCATGGTCATCCCCTGCAACATTTCGCGGCATGACGAATGCAAGGCGCTGATCGATGGCGCGACGAAGCATTTCGGCAAGATCGACATCCTGGTCTGCAACGCCGCCGTGAACCCGTATTACGGTCCGCTGCTCGACATCAAGGACGAGGCCTTCGACAAGATCATGGGCTCGAACGTCAAGAGCAACATCTGGCTCTGCGCGCTCGCGATCCCGCAGATGGCCGCGAGGGCCAAGGGCTCGGTCGTGATCATCTCCTCCATCGGCGGCATGCGCGGCTCGACCGTGATCGGCGCCTACGGCATCTCGAAAGCGGCCGACTTTGCGCTGTGCCGCAGCCTCGCTGGCGAGTGGGGACCGAAGGGCGTCCGCGTCAATTGCGTGGCGCCGGGTCTGGTCAAGACCGATTTCGCGCGCGCGCTGTGGGAGGACGAGGAACGGCTGAAGCGCCGCTGCGCCACCACGCCGCTGCGCCGCATCGGCGAGCCAGACGAGATTGCCGGTGCGGTGGCCTATCTCGCCTCCGATGCCTCGACGTTCATGACCGGCCAGACGATTGTGGTGGATGGCGGCGTGACGACGGCTGCGGCGTAGTTCAGTTTCGTCATTGCCGGGCTTGACCTGGCAATCCATCACTAAACAAAGAATCTTTTTGAGTTGATGGATGCCCGGGTCAAGCCCGGGCATGACGATGGATATTGACGAACTAGCGCCAATCCGCTGTCTTTGGCCGCGACACAACCACCACAACAAGAACGCCCCAAGGAAATTCCAATGTCTTTCGTGCTGGCCATCGATCAGGGCACCACCTCCTCGCGTGCCATTGTGTTTCGCGAGGACATTTCCATCGCGGCGGTGGCGCAGCAGGAATTCCCGCAGCATTTCCCGGCCTCCGGCTGGGTCGAGCATGAGCCGGAGGACATCTGGACCTCGACGCTTGCGGTCTGCCGCGAGGCGCTGAAGAAGGCCGGCCTCACGGCGAAGGATATCGCCGCGATCGGTATCACCAACCAGCGCGAGACCACGGTGGTATGGGACCGCGCCACGGGCCAGTCCGTGCACCGCGCCGTCGTCTGGCAGGACCGCCGCACTGCAGACATCTGCGCGCAGTTGAAGCAAGAAGGCTGCGAGCCGGTGATCTCGCAAAAGACCGGGCTGATCATCGATCCCTATTTCTCCGGAACGAAAGTCGCGTGGATCCTCGATCACGTTCCCGGCGCGCGAAAGCGCGCGGAAGCAGGCGAACTCCTGTTCGGCACCGTCGACTGCTATCTGATGTGGCGGCTCACCGGCGGAAGGTCGCATGTGACGGATGCTACCAACGCCTCGCGCACGCTGCTGTTCAATATCCACACCGGCCAGTGGGACGACGAGCTGCTGAAGATCCTGCGCGTGCCGCGCTCGATGCTGCCTGAAGTGAAGGATTCCTCCGCCAAGTTCGGCGAATGCGTGCCCGATATCTTCGGTGGTGCGATCGTGATCTCCGGCATCGCCGGCGATCAGCAGGCTGCGACGATTGGACAAGCCTGCTTCACGCCAGGCATGATCAAATCGACCTACGGCACCGGCTGCTTCGCGCTGCTCAACACCGGCGCAACACCCGTTGCCTCGAAGAACAAGCTGCTCACCACCATCGCCTATCAGCTCGGGGGAAAGCGCACCTACGCGCTCGAAGGCTCGATCTTTGTCGCAGGAAGCGCGGTGCAATGGCTGCGCGACGGGCTCGGTATCATCAAGCAGGCCGCCGAGACCGGCCCGCTCGCCGACAAATCGGACTCCATGCAGAGCGTTTATCTCGTGCCGGCGTTCGTTGGCCTGGGCGCGCCCTACTGGAATCCGAACGTGCGCGGTGCGCTGTTTGGCCTCACGCGCAACACCGGCCCCGCGGAGCTTGCGCATGCCGCGCTGGAAAGCGTCTGCTACCAGACCTTCGACCTCTGGGCCGCGATGCGCGCCGACTGGCCGGATGCGAAAGCCGCCAACATCGTGCTCCGCGTCGACGGCGGCATGACGGCCTCCGACTGGACCATGCAGCGCCTCGCCGATCTTCTCGATGCGCCGGTCGACCGCCCGATGATCCAGGAGACCACGGCGCTGGGCGCGGCCTATCTCGCGGGCCTGCAAGCCGGCGTCTATCCCGAGCCCGCGAAGTTCGCCGACAACTGGCGGCTGGAGCATCGCTTCAAGCCGAACATGAGCGCAGCCACGCGCGAGCGCAAATTGAAGGGATGGGCTCGCGCGGTGAAGGGCGTGCTCGCCAGCGATGCGGGGGAATAGGCGTCGCCGCACGCCGCTCATAACCACGACAGGAGCCAAGACGATGAACACGGATTTCAACCGGGTCGTTCGCACGCTGTTCGGCGCTGCGCTGTGCGTCGCGCTGATCACCTCAGTCGCCGCAGCGCGCGAGAAGGAAAACTCCAAGCAAAGCCGGATGCCTGCGGCGCGGCGGACCACCACCTCCGTCGCCGGCCTGAAGGCGCCCGGCGAGATCCTGGTCGATGTCTGGGGCATCCCGCACATCTATGCCGGCAACGAGCACGACCTGTTCTTCCTGCAGGGCTTCAATGCCGCGCGCGACCGGCTCTGGCAGATCGACCTCTGGCGGAAGCGCGGGCTCGGCCTGCTCGCGAAGGATTTCGGCCCGGCCTATGTGGAGCAGGACCGGGCTCTGAGGCTCTTCCTCTACCGCGGCGACATGAACGCGGAATGGGCGGCTTATGGACCGAAGGCGAAATCCTATGCCGAAGCCTTCGTCGCCGGCGTCAACGCCTATGTCGCCGACGTGCGAGACGGCAAGCGACCGCTCCCGATCGAGTTCAGGATCGCGGGCAACCTGCCGGACCTGTGGTCGGCGGAAGACGTCGTGCGTATCCGCAGCCACGGGCTGACGCGCAACCTCGCCTCCGAGGTCAAGCGGTCGCTGGTTGCCTGTGCCGCCGGCCTCGAGGCCGACCGCTTCCGCGTCAAGCTGGAGCCGGCCTGGACCACCAAAATTCCTGATGGACTCGACCCCTGCAGTGTGCCGAAAGACGTGCTCGCGGCCTATCATCTCGCCACGCGTCCGGTGAGCTTTGCGGCGCTGAAGGACCACCGCGCCGCGATCACGGACGATCCCGATACTGATCTTGCCGAAGCCGACGATGAGCGCGACACCGTCGGCTCCAACAACTGGGTCGTCGCGGGCTCGCGGACCGTGACGGGACGGCCGATCCTGGCCAACGATCCGCATCGCACACATTCGGTGCCGTCGCTGCGCTACATTGTCGGCCTCAACGCGCCCGGGATCAGCGTGATCGGCGCGGGCGAGCCGGCGCTGCCCGGCATCTCCATCGGTCACAACGAAGCCATCGCCTTCGGCCTGACCGTCTTCGACATCGATCAGGAGGACCTCTACGTCTACGAGCTCAACCCGGCGAACCCGAACCAGTACCGTTACGGCAACGGCTGGGAGGACATGCGCATCGTCCACGAGAAGGAAGTAGTGAAGGGCGAGGGCGAGCGCGATCTCGAGCTGAAATTCACCCGGCACGGTCCCGTCATCTATGTCGACGAGGCGAACAAGCGTGCCTTTGCGGTGCGCTCGATCTGGTTCGAGCCGGGCACCTCGGCCTATTTCGGCTCCTCCGACTACATGACCGCGAAGGACTGGAACGGCTTCCTCGCCGCGATGCGGCGTTGGGGCGCTCCGTCGGAGAACCAGGTCTATGCCGATACCAGGGGCAATATCGGGTGGGTACCGGCCGGCAAGGCGCCGCGGCGCGTGAATTACGACGGCCTGATGCCGGTGCCCGGCGACGGCCGCTACGAATGGCAGGGTTTTCTCTCGTTCGATGAATTGCCGCGCGCCTATCGGCCCAAGCAGGGCTGGATTGCCACCGCCAACCAGATGGATCTCCCGAGCGGCTATCCGATCAAGGACCGCAAGATCGGTTTCGAATGGGCCGATAGCGCGCGCTGGCAGCGCATCGCCGAGGTGCTCAAGGCCAACGACAAGTTCTCGCTGGCGGACGCGATGGACCTGCAGAACGACGACACCTCGATGCTGGGGCGGCGGCTGGTCGCGCTGCTGAAGCCGCTCTCTTCCGACGATGCCAATGTGAAGAAGGGGCTCGAGCTGCTGAAGAGCTGGGACGCGCGCGACACCGAGGGGAGCGCAGCCGCCGCGGTGTTCGAGGTCTGGATCCGCAATCATCTCGGCGCGACGCTCTTGAAGACCGCAGCCCCCAAGGCCGCCGGCCTCATCGCGCCCGAGATATCGAGCATGCCTGTCATCGTCGCCTATCTCGAGGCTCTGGATTCGGCGCTCGGCGCCGACCCCAAAGCAGAGCGCGATCGCATCCTGCGCGACAGCCTGGGGGCTGCGGTCGCCGAGGTGACCGGGAAGCTCGGTGCGGATTCCTCCGCCTGGCGCTGGGGCCGCCTGCATATGGCGAAATTCGATCACGCGCTGATGCCGCTCGCAGACCCGGCGACCGCCTCGCAGCTCTCGGTCGGCCCGTTCGCGCTCGGAGGCGCGAGCAACGTGCCACATGCCGCAACTTACCGCCGCACCGATTATCGGATCACCTCCGGCGCCTCGTTCCGCATGGTGCTCGACGTCGGCGCCTGGGATAACAGCCGCACCATCAACACGCCCGGCCAGTCCGGCGATCCCTTCAGCGGACACTATCGCGACCTGGCCCCGCTCTGGGCCACCGGGCAATACGTGCCGCTGCTCTACACCCGCGCTGCCGTGGAAGCCGCGACCGCGGAGGCGATCACGCTGACGCCGAGGTGAGGGGGCGGGCACGTTTAACTGTCGAAATTCACCGCCGTCGTATTGGCTCCACAAACCAGCACCGCGACGCGTTCGCCTTGCGCTGGGCGATATCGGTCGGAGAGGAGCGCTGCAAATGCCGCCGCGCCGCCGGGCTCGGCGACCACGCGCAGGCTCGACCACAGCGCGGCCTGCGCCTGCCGGATGGCGTCATCGCTGACCAGCAGGACTTTCTCGACATAGGCGCGCGCGATCGGAAACATCAATTGGCCGACCTGGCGCGGCGCGAGCGAGTCGGCCGCGATGCCGCCCGCGGGCGCATCGACCGGAGCGCCGGCCGCAAGCGCAGCGTGCAGCGTCGGCGATAGCTCCGGTTCGACGGCGATGACGCGCATCCGCCCCGAGCACCAGGCCGCGACACCGCCGATCAGCCCACCGCCGCCGACTGCGACCAGGAGCGTATCGATGGCCGGCGCATCCTGCTCCAGCTCCATTCCGACCGAGCCTTGGCCGAGCAGCGTCTCCGTCTGGTCATACGCATGCACCGCCATCGCGCCCGTCTTGTCGACATAAGCTTCGCTCGCCGCCAGCGCATCGGCGTAGCGCGATCCCGCGATCACCAGCCGCGCACCGTAATTCCTGATGCGCTCGGCCTTCGCGGGCGAGGTGATGTCGGGCACAAAAATCGTCGCGGGCACGCCGAGCCTTTGCGCGGCATAGGCCACGGCGACGCCGTGATTGCCGCCGGAGGCCGCAACCACGCCGGCTTCCGGCGCCTTGCGCAAGAGCAGATTGGCGAACGCGCCGCGCGCCTTGAACGAGCCGGAATGCTGCAGCATTTCGAGCTTGAAGGTCGCGGGCGCTGAAGGTAGCCCAAAATCGGCGAGGTCGGCGTGCAGCAGCGGCGTGCGGCGGACATAGGGGCGGATCACGGCTTCGGTCGCCGCAATGCGCTCGCGCGTGATCTCCGTGATCGCTGCCATGATGTCCCCTGGATAGCGCATCCGGGCCTTGACATCAATTAGGTAATTAGCAAAATGGCTAAATGAAGATCGCGATCGCCCTGCGCGCGCTGGCCAACGAGCGGCGGCTGCAGATCCTGGAATGGCTGCGCGAGCCGCGGAAGCATTTCCGCGAGCAGGTCGACGGCGACCTGGTCGAGGACGGCGTCTGCGGCCTGCTCATTGCCGAGAAGCTCGGGGTCAGTCAGCCCACGGTCAGCGAGCACATGCGGGTGCTGACGGCGGCAAAATTGGTGCGCGCCAAGCGCATCAAGCAGTGGACCATGTACCGCCGCAACGAGGCGGCGATCGAGGCGGTGAAGCGCGCGATCGAGGAGAAGGTGTAGGTGCAAACACATCTCGTCATGCCCGGACTTGATCCGGGCATCCATCACGTTAAGAATCGGTTTTAAGAATCCGTTTTGAAGATCGATGGATTGCCGGGTCAAGCCCGGCAATGACGAGGTGAGAGGAGTGCAGCATCCATGTTCCTGATCGGCCAGTACGACTCCCCCTTCGTGCGCCGCGTCGCGATCGCGATGCGGCTCTATGGTGTCGCCTTCGAGCACAAGCCGTGGTCGACCTTCGGCGATGCCGACAAGATCGCGCCCTATAATCCGTTGCGGCGGGTGCCGACCTTGGTGCTCGACAGTGGCGAAGCGCTGATCGAGAGCTTCATCATTCTTGATTATCTCGACGAGCTGGTCGGCGAAGCGAAAGCGATGATTGCGCCCCATGGAGGGGAGCGCCGGCGGGATTTGCGGCTCTGCGCGCTCGCGACCGGGCTCGGCGACAAGTCGGTGAGCCTCGTCTACGAAAGCGTGCTGCGCAAGGAGCAGCTCAAGCTGTGGGTCGAGCGCTGCGAGGCGCAGGTCTCGGGCGCGCTCGACGTGCTGGAGCAGGAGCGCGCCGCTGTGCAGACGCCATACTTGTTCGGCGATCGCATTGGTCATTCCGACATCGCGATCGCCTGTGTGCTCCGCTTCACCAGCGAAGCTCATCCGCACCTCTACAGCGCCGCACGCTATCCGGCGCTGGCCGCGCATGCGGCGCGCTGCGAAGCGCTGCCGGCATTCAAGGAGATCGTCCAGCCGCTCGCGCCGCCAAAGGGCTAATCGGTTCGTTGTCCGGATGAGATCGTAGGGTGGCAAAGCGGAGCGCGCCCACCATTCAAGAGGACCGATGTCGAGAGAGATGGTGGGCACGGCGCAAGTGCGCCTTTGCCCACCCTACGCTCACTGCCATGTCGCGATATTGCGAGACGTGGATGGCCGGGACAAGCCCGGCCATGACGACGACATAAGGTTGACGGTGGAGATGCGGCGCCGACGGAGTTTACCCTGCACCCACGGCCTTCTTGCGCCAGGCGAGGTGCACGGCGCAGGTGCAGCCGGGCGGATGCGAGGCGATATCGTTGGCCGGAGCGGCGGCGGGCTTGACCGTCGGCATTGCCTCTTTCACCGCGCGCACCTCGGCGGATTGATCCTGCGAGGGAATGTAATTCAGGATCGGCGCGAGCCAGCGCTCGACCTCCGCTGCCGTCATGCCCTTGCGCGCGGCGTAATCCTCGACCTGATCGCGCTCGATCTTGCCGACGCCGAAGTAGAAGCTCTCGGCATTGCCAAGGTAGAGACCGGACACGGACGAGCCCGGCCACATCGCAAAGCTCTCGGTCAGCTTGACGCCGGCGTTTGTCTCGGCGTCGAGCAGATGAAACAGCGTCGCCTTCTCGGTGTGATCGGGTTGCGCGGGATAGCCGGGCGCGGGACGAATCCCGGCGTATTTCTCCAGGATCATCTCCTCGTTGGTGAGGCTCTCGTCCGGCGCGTAGCCCCAGAACTCGCGGCGCACGCGTGCATGCATGTGCTCGGCAAAGGCTTCGGCAAGCCGATCGGCGAGCGCCTTGGTGAGGATCGAGGAGTAATCGTCATTGGCATTCTTGAAGCGGTCGGCGATCACGTCCTCGCCGATCCCCGCGGTAACCACGAAGCCGCCGACATAGTCGGGTACGCCGGAGGTCGCGGGCGCGATGAAGTCGGAGAGCGCGGCGTTGAAGCGGCCCTCGCGCTTCTCGAGCTGCTGGCGCAGCGTGTGCAGCGTCGCGATCTTGCTCGTCCGCGCCTCATCGGCATAGACGACGATGTCGTCGCCGACCGCATTGGCCGGCCAGAAGCCGATCACGGCGCGCGCGGTGAACCATTTCTCCTTGACGATGCGGTCCAGCATCTTGCGCGCGTCGTCATAGAGCGCGCGGGCCGCCTCGCCGACCTTGGGGTCGTCGAGAATGGCGGGGAAGCGACCGGCAAGCTCCCAGGTCTGGAAGAACGGCGTCCAGTCGATGGTCTCGACGAGCTTGGTCAGATCGTAATCGGCAAAGCTCTGCACGCCCAGGAAGGTCGGTTTCTTCGGCAGCGCTGCGGCAAAGTCGATCTTCACGGCATTGGCGCGGGCGGCGGAAAGCTTCAGCCGCTTCTTGTCCGCCTGCGCGCGGAAATGCGCCGCCGAAATCTTCGCATACTCGGCGCGCACGTCGGCGGCATAGGCCTCGCGCTTGTCCGGAGACATCAGCGCGGAGGCGACGCCGACCGCGCGACTCGCGTCGTTGACATGCACCACCGGACCAGCGCGATAGTTCGGGTCGATCTTGACGGCGGTATGCACGCGGCTCGTGGTGGCGCCGCCGATGAGGAGCGGCACCTTCAGCCCTTCGCGCTCGAGCTCCGAGGCGAAGAAGGCCATCTCGTCGAGCGAAGGCGTGATCAGCCCGGAGAGGCCGACGATGTCGGCCTTCTCGCTCCTGACGGTCTCGACGATCTTGGCGGCCGGCACCATCACGCCGAGATCGATGACCTCGAAATTGTTGCACTGGAGCACGATGCCGACGATGTTCTTGCCGATGTCGTGGACGTCGCCCTTCACTGTCGCCATCACGATCTTGCCGGCGGAATGGCTGGCATCGCCGACCACGCCGCTTGCGAGGTTACGCGCCTTCTCCTCCTCCATGAACGGCATGAGGTAGGCGACCGCCTGCTTCATCACGCGCGCGGACTTCACCACCTGCGGCAAAAACATCTTGCCGTCGCCGAAGAGATCGCCGACGACGTTCATGCCGGCCATCAAGGGACCCTCGATCACGTCGAGCGGACGCGACGCGTTTTGCCGCGCGGCCTCGGTGTCCTCCTCGATGAACTCGGTGATGCCGTGCACCAGCGCATGAGAGAGGCGCTTCTCGACCGGCCATTCGCGCCAGGCGAGGTCGCTCTCCTTGGCCTGTGTCTGCTTGCCCCGGAATTTCTCGGCGAGCGCCAGCAACCGCTCGGAGGCACCGGGGTCGCGGTTGAGGACGACGTCCTCGCACACCTGGCGCAGCTCCGGATCGATGTCGTCATAGACGATCATCTGCCCGGCATTGACGATGCCCATGTCCATGCCGGCATGAATCGCATGATACAGGAACACCGAATGCATCGCTTCGCGGACCGGCTCGTTGCCGCGGAACGAGAAGGAGAGATTGGAGACGCCACCGGAGACATGCGCGCCCGGCAGGTTCTGGCGGATCCAGCGCGTGGCCTCGATGAAATCGACGCCGTAATTGTTGTGTTCCTCGATCCCCGTCGCGATCGCGAAGATATTGGGATCGAAGATGATGTCTTCCGGCGGGAAGCCGAGCTGGTCGACCAGAATGCCGTAGGCGCGTTTGCAGATTTCGGTCTTGCGCTTGAACGTGTCGGCCTGGCCCTTCTCGTCGAAGGCCATCACCACGACCGCCGCGCCGTGGCGCCGCGCGATCTTCGCCTCGTGGATGAACTTCGCCTCGCCTTCCTTCATCGAGATCGAGTTCACGATCGCCTTGCCCTGCACGCATTTCAGGCCGGCCTCGATCACATGGAATTTCGAGGAGTCGACCATCACGGGGACGCGCGCGATGTCGGGCTCGGCAGCGACGAGGTTGAGGAAGGTCCGCATCGCGGCTTCGGAATCGAGCAGCCCCTCGTCCATGTTGACGTCGACCACCTGGGCGCCATTCTCGACCTGGTCGCGTGCGACCTGAAGCGCCGCGGTGTAATCGCCCGCGGTGATCAGCTTGCGAAAGCGCGCGGAGCCCGTGACGTTGGTGCGCTCGCCGACATTGACGAAGGGGATGGCCGGCGTCAGCGCAAAGGGCTCGAGGCCGGAGAGGCGGAGCCGCGGCTCGATGGCTGGGACGATGCGCGGCCTGTGCGGGGCGACGGCCGCGGCAATTGCGGCGATGTGCTCCGGCGTAGTGCCGCAGCAGCCGCCGACGATATTGACGAGGCCGTCGCGGGCGAACTCGCCGATCAGGCGGGCCATGTAGCCGGGCGTCTCGTCATATTGCCCGAATTCATTGGGCAGGCCGGCATTGGGATAGGCGCACACCAGCGTATCGGCGACGCGGCCGATATCGGCGATGTGGGCGCGCAGGTCCTCGGCGCCGAGCGCACAGTTGAAGCCGATGGTGATGGGCTTCGAATGCCGGACAGAATTCCAGAATGCCTCCGGCATCTGCCCCGAGAGCAGACGGCCGGATTTGTCGGTGATGGTGCCGGACACCATCACGGGCACGTCGATGCCGCGCTCTTCGAGGAGCTCGGAGATCGCGTAGAGCGCCGCCTTGGCATTCAACGTGTCGAAGATGGTCTCGACCAGCAGCAGGTCGACGCCGGCGTCGAGCAGGCCTCTCGCCTGATCGCCATAGGCCCGGCGCAGATCGTCGAAGGTGACGGCGCGGTAGCCGGGATTGGAGACGTCGGGCGAGATCGAAGCGGTGCGGTTGGTGGGGCCAAGGGCGCCGGCGACAAGGCGCGGCTTGCCGTCCTCGCGTGCGACGCGCTCGGCTGCCGCGCGCGCGAGTTTTGCGCCCTCGCGGTTCAGCTCATAGGCGAGGTCCGACATGTCGTAGTCGGCCTGCGCGATCGCGGTCGAGGAAAAGGTGTTGGTCGCGACGATATCGGCGCCGGCGCGCAAATAGGCAGCGTGGATGTCCTCGATCGCCTTGGGCTGGGTGAGGATCAGAAGATCGTTGTTGCCGCGAACGTCGCGATGGAAATCCTTGAAACGCTCGCCACGGAAGGCGGCTTCGTCGAGTGCGAGGGCCTGGATCATGGTGCCCATGGCGCCGTCGAGCACGAGGATGCGTTCGCGGGCGGCGGCGATCAGCGCGGTGCGTTTGGGCGAGACGGATACGGACATCAGGCGGCCTTCGTTAAGCAGCTTTCTTGGCGCCGTTCGGACGGATGCCGAGCAGGTGGCTGATCGCGAACACGAGATCGGCGCGGTTCATGGTGTAGAAATGGAAGGTGTCGACGCCATGCTTGGCGAGCTTTTGCACCTGGCCGGCCGCGACGGTGGCGGCGACCAGCTTCCGTGTCTCGCCGTCGTCGTCGAGGCCTTCGAATTTTTCCGCAAGCCAGCCCGGCACGGAAGTACCGGCGCGGGTGACGAAATTGCGGGCCTGCTTGAAATTGTGCATCGGCATGATGCCGGGCACGACCGGAATGGTGATGCCGCGCCCGCGCACGCGGTCGAGGTAGCGGAAGTAAAGGTCGTTATCGAAGAAGACTTGCGTGATCGCGCGCGTCGCGCCGGCGTCGACCTTGGCCTTCAGCGTGTCGATGTCGGCGTCGAGGTCACGCGCCTCCGGGTGCTTCTCGGGATAGCCCGCCACCGAGATTTCGATGTCGGGATGGCGCTTCTTGATGCCGGCGACGAGCTCGGGCGAGGTCTTGTAGCCGTCGGGATGGGCGACAAAGGCCGTGCCGATGCCGGTCGCGGGGTCGCCGCGCAGCGCCACGATATGGCGGACGCCGACCTCGTGATAACGGTCGACGATCTCGTCGATCTCGCCGCGCGCCGCTCCCACACAGGTCAGATGCGCGGCCGGCAGCAGCGCGGTCTCGCGCAGGATACGAGCGATGGTCGAATGGGTGCGCTCGCGGGTCGATCCGCCCGCGCCGTAGGTCACGGAGACGAAATTCGGCGCCAGCGGCGCCAGGCGGTTGATGGTCTCCCAGAGGTTCTTCTCCATCTCCGCGGTCTTGGGCGGAAAGAACTCGAAGGAGATATTGGGCCGTCGCGGCGCATGGGGCCCGTCGTGGCTGGTCGGCGGTACCTCGGTCATTGCAACATCAACTCCGCTTCGTTCGGCTCGGGGGCGCCGGATTTAGCTTGGGAAGCGCTAAGATAGGTCAAACGCGGTCGCCCAGACAGCCCAATAGCAATGGGAAATTGCCCAATTTACGCAGAAAATTGCTACTTTGGTTCGAATAACGCATCAATTGGGCCAAGCAGTAAATAATAAATATGATTAATATCAATGTGATATTTGATATCGTGGAGTTGGGCAGTCCTGAAACATGATTGAATAGTCCATTCCATGTCCCAATAGCTCAGTCGTCGGCTGTTGCTGCAGCGCATCGGCTATGCCCGCCAATCCCCATTGCCCGCCCGCGCGCGGCCACTAGCTTACAGCCATGATCCCGCTCTCCGTCCTCGACCTCTCCGTCGTCACCACCGAGACCAGGCCCGCGGCGGCGCTGCGCAACAGCATCGATCTGGCGCGCCATGTCGATGGGCTCGGCTATGTGCGCTACTGGCTCGCCGAGCATCACAATCTGGCTTCCGTCGCTAGCCCCGCGCCGGACGTGATGATCGGGCAGATCGCCGCCGTCACGAAAAATCTTCGCGTCGGCTCCGGCGGGGTGATGCTGCCCAACCATGCGCCGCTTGTCGTCGCCGAGCGCTTCAAGATGCTGGAGGCGCTGTTTCCGGGCCGCATCGATCTAGGGCTCGGCCGCGCCCCAGGGACCGATGGCGCCACGGCCTATGCGCTGCGCAGCCGGCTCGACCGCCGCGAGGGCGACGATTTCCTGGAGCGCTTGCATGAATTGACGCTGTGGGAGACACGCGATTTCCCGCAAGGTCACCCCTACAACAGCGTGGTGGCGATGCCGGACGATACGCCGCTGCCGCCGATCTGGCTGCTTGGCTCGAGCGACTATAGTTCGGAGCTCGCCGCGCAGGTGGGGATGGGTTTCGCCTTCGCGCATCATTTCGCCATGCACGACGCGGTCGATGCGATGATCAACTACCGCGCCCACTTCAAGCCGTCGGGCTGGCGCACCACGCCGCATGCGATCCTCGCGGTCGCCATTGCCGCAGCCGAAACCGACGCGGAAGCCGAGCGGCTGGCATCATCAATGGATCTCAATCGGCTGCGCCGCGACCGCGGCCAATATGCGCCGTTGCCGAGCCCGGAGGAGGCGTTGACCTACGGTTACACGGATTCCGAACGCGCTTCGATCGCGCGCAACCGCTCGCGGCTGTTTGTCGGCAGTCCTGCCACCGTGATGGCCAAGCTGCAGCCGATGATCGATGCGAGCAAGCCGGATGAGCTGATGGTGATCAGCGCGATCTACGACCACGAGGCACGCAAGACGTCATATTCGCTGCTCGCGGAGGCGTTTGGGCTGGCGAAGCAGGTGGCGGCCTGATTGTCATTCCGGGGCACGCGCACAGCGCGTGAACCCGGAATCCAGAAGTGATGTGGGCCGAGATCCCGGGTCTGGTCCGGAGCCTGTCATCGGGCCGCGCTTCGCGCGGACCCGTTGGGACCATCCCGGAATGACCTTGGCTCACTCCAGCTTCTCGCTGAATGTCGCGCGGAAGGGGTGGCCGGGATAGACGCCGACGATGCGGAATTCGCGCGAGAAGAATTTCAGCTCCTCCAGCGCAAAGGCGAGCGCCTTGTCGTGGGGATGGCCGTCGACATCGGCGTAGAACTGCGTGGCGAAGAAATTGCCGTCGACCATGTAGCTTTCGAGCTTGGTCATGTTGACGCCGTTGGTGGCAAAGCCGCCAAGCGCCTTGTAGAGCGCCGCGGGCAGGTTGCGCACGCGGAAGACAAAGGTGGTGACCAGCGGCCCGGAGCCCTGCTCGGCCCATTTCTCCTCGCGCGCCAGCACCACGAAGCGCGTGGTGTTGTGGGCCTCGTCCTCGACGTCCTCGGCGAGGATGTCGAGGCCGTAGATTTTCGCCGCCAGGCGCGAGGCGATCGCAGCAACGGTCTTGTCGCCGCGCTCGGCGATGTCACGGGCACTGCCCGCGGTATCGGCTGCCACGATCGGCTTCAAGCCAAGCTTGCGGATGATGCGGCGGCATTGCCCGAGCGCATGGACATGGCTCTCGACGGTCTTGATGTCCGCGAGCCGGGCGCCCTTCGGCGCCATCAATTGGTGGCGGATCGGCAGGAACCATTCGCCGACGATATGAAGCCTTGAATCGGGCAGGAGGTGATGAATGTCGGCGACGCGGCCGGCAACCGAATTCTCGATCGGGATCATGCCGAGATCGGCATCGCCCGAGGAGATCGCGGCGAGCGCATCCTCGAAGGTCGCGCAGGGCAAAGGCTCGGCGTCGGGATAGGCCTCGACGATGGCGATGTGGGAATTGGCGCCCGGCTCGCCCTGGAACGCGATTTTCAGCTTCTGGGTCATGGTGTTGTTACTATCGTTTCTCGGTCGCCTTGTAGCAGCCGCTTAAGGTTTCGCCAGTATCCGGCGGGCGGTTTCGAGGTCGGCGAGGGTGTCGACCCCGCGCGGCACGGTATCGACGATGGTGATGTCGATCCGCATGCCGGCTTCCAGCGCCCGGAGCTGTTCCAGGCTCTCCTGCATTTCCAAGGGCGAGGGCGGCAGCGACACGAAGCGCTCCAGCGCCGCCCGTCGATAGGCGTAGAGGCCGATATGGTGATAGCGCGGGCCGTCGCCGTGGGGGGCGGTCGCGCGGGTGAAATAGAGCGCCCGCATCCGCCGTCCGCCGAGCGAGGTTCCCACCGCCTTCACCACGCTCGGTGCGCGGTCTTCCTCCTCGGTGTGGATCCGGGAGGCCAGGGTTGCGATGTCGACGGCGGGATCGGCCAGCGGGGGCAGCACGTCGCGGATATTGTCCGCCGAGATGGTCGGAAAATCGCCCTGCAGATTGACCACGATCTCGGCCGCGGCTTTCGGATCGAGCTTCTGCATGGCCTCATGGATGCGGTCCGACCCCGAGGGGTGGTCGGGACTGGTCATGATGGCCTCGCCGCCATGGGCTTTCACGACGTCAGCGATCTCGGGCGTATCGGTGGCGACAGCCACGCGTCCGATTGCGGCTTCCTCCGCTCGTCGCAACACGTGCACGATCATGGGCAGGCCGGCGATCTCAAGGAGCGGCTTGTATGGCAGCCGGGTCGAGGCGAGGCGGGCCGGAATCAGCACCAAAGTGCGGTCTGGGGTCATCGGAGGCGCGTTCTGGAGGCGGTTGACAGGGGACGGAAATGGTGGGGATGGCGAAAAAGTCGGCGCGTTTATACGGGTTGCCAGAGCCTGGGCAAACCGATATCTCCTGCCTGCCCGGGATGCGCTGCGACAGCGAATCCTGGGCCTTTCCTGCGGCCGGTTCGGCCGTATTTCTCGACCCTTTCCGGCCTGGAGCCTGAGCCAAGATGGACTCCTTCGAACTGAATAAGATCATCGGTGCGGTGCTCGCCACCTGTATCGTCTTGCTGGTGACGAGCTTTACCGCCAGCGCGCTGTTTGCCTCCAAGCCGCCGCAGAAGCCGGGCTTTGCCATCGCCGTCAAGGAGAAGGGGGCAGCGACCAAGGAGGCCGCGGCCGCTCCCTCCGAGCCGATCGAGAAGCTCCTGCAGACCGCTTCGGTCGAGAAGGGCCAGGCCGCCGCGAAGGTTTGCCTGACTTGCCACACCTTCGAGAAGAACGGCCCCAACCGTGTTGGTCCCAATCTCTACGGCATCGTCGGCGACAAGAGAGGCGAGGGCCGAAACGGCTTCAATTTCTCGGCTGCCATGAAGGCCAAGGGCGGCACTTGGACTTATGACGACCTGAACAAGTTTCTCACCAACCCCAAGGCCTTTATTCCCGGAACAGCAATGGGTTTCGCCGGTATTCAGAAGGACAGCCAGCGCGCCGACGTGATCGACTATCTGCACACGCTGTCGGACAACCCGGTTCCGCTACCGGTTGCCTCGAAGTGAAGACGTGCGGCTGACGGTCCTCCGCACCTTGTGAACATCGTTTCGAAACGGCCAGGCTTGCCTGGCCGTTTTCATTTGCGACTTTGGTCTCGCAACCCGGTCATTGGGACGTTTCGCCGCACAAGCGCCTGCTTACATGAGGAAAAAGCAACGTCAGTGGTCGAATCGTTGCCTTATATTGCCCTGAAATGGCAGGGCGATCGCACGAAAAGGATTTCTGATTTGGCAATTACCCGACGGCAGCTCCTGCAGAGCGGCACTTTTGCCGCTGTCACTCCGGCCCTCGGTACGCTCGCGGGCGTGCCCATCATCGAAACCGCCAAAGCCCAAGCGCAAACCGAGCTGCCCTGGCACCACGCACTGTCGCTGTTCGGCGGTGTGAAGTACCCCGCCGATTTCAAGCGTTTCGACTATGTCAATCCCGATGCCCCCAGGGGCGGTTCGGTGCGGCAGTATCAGGTCGGTACCTTCGATAATTTCAACATCGTGGTCGCCGGCTTCAAGGGAAACACGGCCGGCGCCGTCGGGCTGATCTATGAGACGCTCTTGACCCCGTCGCTTGACGAGCCCGACGCCAACTACGGCCTGCTGGCTGAGGCCGCGGCCCATCCCGAGGATCGCTCCTACGTGATCTACCGCCTGCGCACGGCGGCGCGCTGGCACGACGGCAAGCCGGTCACGCCCGACGACGTGATTTTCTCCTTCAACGCGCTGAAGAAGAACAGTCCGATGTTCAGCGCGTACTACCGGCATATCACAAAATGCGAGCAGGTTGGCGACCGCGACGTCAAGTTCACGTTCGACGGCCCGGGCAACCGCGAGCTGCCGACGATCACCGGGCAGCTCACCGTGTTTCCGAAGCATTGGTGGGAGGGCACGGACGCGCAGGGCAAGAAGCGCGACATCACCCAGACGACGCTGGAAATTCCGCTGGGCTCTGGACCCTATCGCGTCAAGCAATTCGACGCCGGCCGCAGCATCGTGCTGGAGCGGGTCAAGGATTATTGGGGCAAGGATATTCCCGTCAATATCGGTCAGAACAACTTCGATGAGCTGCGCTGGGACTATTTCCGCGACGATCTGCCGGCCCGGGAAGCCTTCAAGGCCGACGACATCGACTGGATGCTGGAGCGCAGCGCCAAGGAATGGGCATCGTCCTATGACTTTCCCGCAGCGCGCGACAAGCGAGTGATCAAGGAGCTGTTTCCGATTCGTAACAGCGGCCGGATGCAGGGCTGGGCGATCAATCTCCGCCGCCCGCAATTCCAGGACGTGAGGGTGCGTCGCGCGCTCAATTTCGCCTTCGATTTCGAGGAAGAGAACCGCGTGCTCTCCACTGGCGTGTACAAGCGCGACGACAGCTATTTCGACGGTATTCCGGAGTTCATGGCTACGGGCCTGCCCGAAGGCAAGGAGCTGGAGATCCTTGAGCCGCTTCGCGACAAGGTGCCGCCGGAAGTCTTCACGACGCCTTATCAGAACCCGGTCAACGGCAATTCGGAGAACGTGCGCACCAACCTGCGCGAGGCCCTGCACCTTCTGAAGGACGCGGGTTTCGTGGCCAAGGATCGCAAGCTGGTCGACGCCAAGGGCCAGCCCGTCAGCCTGGAAATCCTTTGCAGGGATCCAAATGACGAACGCATCGCGCTGTTCTACAAGCAGGGCCTGGACCGGCTCGGCCTCACCGTGAGCGTTCGTACCGTCGACGATGTGCAGTATCAGAATCGCATCCGCAGTTTCGACTTTGATCTCACAACCACACTGTGGGGGCAGTCGATCTCGCCCGGCAACGAGCAGCGTGATTACTTCGGCTCCGCTTCCGCCGACCATCCCGGCAGCCGCAACCTTCCCGGCATCAAGAACCCCGCGATCGACACGCTGATCGACCGCATCATTTTTGCCAAGGATCGCGCGGAACTGGTCGCCGCCTGCAAGGCGATGGACCGCGTGCTGTTGTGGAATTTCTACGTGGTGCCGCAGTTCACCTATGGCTTTGAGCGCTATGCGCGCTGGGACCGCTTCAGCCATCCCGATCCGCTGCCCAAGTACGGCGTTTCGGCCTTCCCCACGGTGTGGTGGTGGGATGCCGCGAAGGCGGCCAAGACGGGCGGACGCTCTTGAACCGGCCGCCTCGCCCGCTTCTGCTGTCGCGCCGGCACGCGCTCGGCCTTGCTGCCGGTGCGCTATCGGCGCCATGGTTGCGGCCCGCTATAGCGGCGGACCCAGAAGGCGGCGCCGCGGCCGCGGCCGAGGTTCATGGCCTCTCGTCCTTTGGGGATCTGAAATACGCTGCGGATTTCCCTCACCTCGATTACGTCAATCCGAACGCTCCCAAGGGTGGCCTCTTTTCAACGATCCCATCGACCCGCGCCTATAACCAGAACTTTTTTACCTTCAATTCGCTCAACGCCTATGTGCTGAAGGGCGAGGGGGCGCAGGGCATGGACCTGACCTTTGCGTCCCTGATGGGGCGGGCCAACGACGAGCCGGACGCGATGTATGGCCTTGTCGCGAAGTCGGTGCGGATTTCGCCGGACAAACTCACCTATCGTTTCACGCTCCGTCCCGAGGCGCGGTTTCATGACGGCTCGAAGATCACCGCGGCCGACGTGGCCTTCTCGTTCAATACGCTGAAGGAAAAAGGTCACCCGCTGATCGTGGTTCAGCTTCGCGACTTCGTGAAGGCGGAAGCGGTTGACGATGCCACCGTCGTCGCGACCTTCAAGCCGAAGCGCGCGCGCGACGTTCCGCTCTATGTCGCGGGCCTGCCGATCTTCTCGAAGGCCTATTACGCCACACGTTCATTCGAGGAGAGCACGCTCGATGCGCCGCTCGGCTCGGGCCCCTACAAGGTCGGCAATTTCGAGATCAACCGCTTCATCGAGTTCAATCGGGTGAAGGACTGGTGGGCGGCCGATCTTCCGATCAACCGTGGAAGCTACAATTTCGACACGGTGCGCTACGAATTCTATCGGGACCGCGACGTCGCCTTCGAAGGCTTCACCGCGAAGAGCTACCTGTACCGCGAAGAGTTCACCGCGCGCATCTGGGCCACGCGGTACGACTTCCCGGCGATCAAGGACGGGCGGGTCAAGCGCGAATTGATTCCGGACGACACGCCGTCGGGCGGTCAGGGCTGGATGATCAATACCCGCCGCGAGCAGTTCAGGGATGCGCGGGTGCGCGAGGCGCTGATCAACTGTTTCGATTTCGAATGGACCAACAAGACCATCATGTACGGCGCCTATACGCGCACCGTCTCGCCGTTCCAGAACTCCGATATGGTGGCCGCAGGCGAGCCTTCTCCGGAAGAGCTGAAGCTGCTCGAGCCATTTCGCGGTCAGGTGCCGGACGAAGTGTTCGGCGAGCCCTATGTGCCGCCGGCTTCCGATGGCTCGGGACAGGACCGCGCCATGCTGCGCAAGGCGCAGCAATTGCTGCAGGACGCCGGTCTGCCGATCAAGGACGGCAAGCGCGTTCTGCCGAACGGCAACGTGCTGAAAATCGAGTTTCTGATCGACGAGCCCTCGTTCGAGCCGCATCACGGGACCTTCATCAAGAATCTCGCTCGTATCGGAGTTCAAGCCGAGATCCGCCTCGTCGACGCGGTGCAGTACCGCGCCCGGGTCGAGGAATTCGACTTCGACGTCACAATCCAGCGCATGAATTTCTCGCCGACGCCGGGCGACAGCCTGCGTTCATATTTTTCGTCGCAGGTTGCCGCCATCAAGGGCTCGTATAACCTGTCCGGCATCGCGAGTCCGGCCATCGACGCGCTGATCGAAAAGGCCATCGCGGCTGGAACGCGCCAGGAGTTGAACATCGCTTGCCGCGCCCTCGATCGCGTGTTCCGCGCGGGGCGCTATTGGGTGCCGCAATGGTATCGCACCACGCATCCGGTCGCCTATTGGGATCAGTTCAGTCACCCGGAGAAGCCGCCGAAATATGCGTCAGGGACGGGTGCGCCCGAGAACTGGTGGTTCGATGCCGTCAAGGCGGCCAAACTTGATCAGGCGAAGTAGATCATGAGCGCCTATATCGCCCGCCGAATCCTGCTGATGCTGCCGACCCTGCTCGGGATTCTCTTTGTCTCCTTCCTGGTCGTGCAGTTTGCGCCGGGCGGTCCGGTGGACCGCGTCATCGCCCAGCTCTCGGGCGCTGACACCGGCGGCCTGTCGCGCGTCTCCGGCGGCGGCGGCGATCTCGCCAATCGCGGCCCGGTCAACGGCGCCGGGGCGGAAGCCGTCAACTCGAAATACCGGGGCGCGCAGGGCCTCGATCCGGAATTCGTCAAGAGCCTGGAAAAGCAGTTCGGCTTCGACAAGCCGGCGCCGGAACGCTTCGCGCTGATGGTGTGGAACTACGCGCGGTTCGATTTCGGCAAGAGCTATTTCCGCGACATCAGCGTGATCGACCTGATCAAGGAAAAGCTGCCGGTATCGATGTCGCTCGGCATCTGGATGACGCTGCTCGGCTATCTCATCTCGATTCCACTCGGCATCCGCAAGGCGGTCAAGGACGGGACGCCGTTCGACACCTGGACCTCGGCCGTGATCATCATCGGCTTTGCGATCCCGGGATTCCTGTTTGCGATCCTGTTGATCATCCTGTTCGCCGGCGGCTCGTTCCTCAACTGGTTTCCGCTGCGCGGCTTGACCTCGGACGGCTGGTCGCAATTTCCCTGGTACTGGAAGATCATCGACTATTTCTGGCACCTCACGCTGCCCCTGATCGCGATGGGGCTCTCCGCCTTCGCGACCATGACGTTGCTCACCAAGAACTCGTTCCTCGACGAGATCCGCAAGCAATATGTCATGACCGCGCGCGCCAAGGGCTGCAGCCAGCGGCAGGTGCTCTACAATCATGTGTTCCGCAACGCCATGCTGATCGTGATCGCGGGCTTCCCGGGCGCGTTCATCCACGCCTTCTTCTCCGGCTCGCTGTTGATCGAGACCATCTTCTCGCTCGACGGGCTCGGCCTGCTCTCATTCGAAAGCGTGCTCAACCGCGATTATCCCGTGGTGTTCGGGACGCTCTACATCTTCGCGTTGCTGGGCCTCGTGGTCAATCTGATCTCCGATCTTACCTATATGTGGGTCGATCCGAGGATCGATTTCGAGGCGCGGGAGGTCTGATGACGATTACGGAGCGCAAGCCCGTTGAGAGCACCACGACCTCGCCGCTCGGCGAGGCCGCGCCGGCCACACAGCATGCGTTTGTCCCTTCGCCGCTGAATCGTCGACGCTGGGAGAACTTCAAGGCCAACAAGCGCGGCTACTGGTCGTTCTGGATCTTCCTCGTCCTGTTCGTGACGTCGCTGTTTGCCAATGTGATCGCCAACGACCAACCGCTGATGGTCAGGTATGACGGCCATCTCTACTGGCCGGTGCTGTTCAGCTATGCCGAAACCACCTTCGGCGGCGACTTCGAGACCGCGGCCGACTATCGCGATCCCTATTTGCAGAAGCAGATCGCGGCCAAGGGCGGCAGCATCATCTGGCCGCCGGTCCACTATTCCTACAGCACCATCAATCGCGACTCGCCGACGCCAGCGCCCTCGCCACCGACCTGGCATTTGACCGAGAAGCAGTGCAAGCCCATTGTCGAGCAGAAGCACTTGAGCGGCTGCCGCGACCTCGAATACAACTGGCTCGGCACCGATGCGAACGGCCGCGACGTGCTGGCGCGCCTGATCTACGGCTTCCGCATTTCCGTGCTGTTCGGCCTCAGCCTGACCGTGATCTCCTCGATCGTCGGCGTCATCGCCGGCGGCGTGCAGGGCTATTTCGGCGGCTGGATCGATCTCGGCTTCCAGCGCTTCATCGAAATCTGGAATTCGATTCCCTACCTCTATCTGCTGCTGATCATCTCGGCTGTGCTGCCGCCGGGCTTCTTCGTTCTGCTCGGCATCATGGCGCTGTTCTCCTGGGTGACGCTGGTCGGCCTTGTGCGCGCCGAATTCCTGCGCGGCCGCAATTTCGAGTACATCCAGGCTGCCCGCGCGCTCGGCGTCTCCAACGTCACCATCATGTTCCGCCATCTGCTGCCGAACGCGATGGTTGCCACCATGACTTTCCTGCCTTTCATCGTGTCGTCGTCGGTGATGACGCTGACCGCGCTCGACTTCCTGGGCTTTGGCCTGCCGCCGGGCTCGCCGTCGCTCGGCGAATTGCTGTCGCAGGCCAAGGCCAACATCCAGGCGCCGTGGCTCGGCCTTGCCGGCTTCTTCTCGGTCGCCATCATGCTGTCGCTGTTGATCTTCATCGGCGAAGCGGTGCGCGACGCCTTCGATCCACGCAAGACGTTTGTTTGAGGGGATCGCATGGACGCCGTCAACCAGCCGCTGCTCACTATTCGCGATCTCTCGGTGGCCTTCCGCCAGCAGGGCAAGACCTCGCTCGCGGTCGACCGCATCTCGTTCGAGATCAAGCGCGGCGAATGCGTGGCCCTTGTCGGCGAATCCGGCTCCGGCAAGTCGGTCAGCGCGCTGTCGGTGCTGAAGCTCTTGCCCTATCCGGCGGCATCGCATCCGACCGGCAGCATCCGCTTCAAGGGGCAGGAGCTGCTGTCGCTGTCGGAGAGCCGGATCCGCGGCATCCGCGGCAACGACATCTCGATCATCTTCCAGGAGCCGATGACCTCGCTCAATCCGTTGCACACGATTGAGGCGCAGATCACCGAGATGATCCAGCTCCACAACCCCGTCAGCAACCAGATGGCGCGGGCGCGGACGCTCGAGCTGTTGCGGCAGGTCGGAATTCCCGATCCGGAAACGCGCCTCGGAGCCTATCCGCATCAGTTGTCCGGCGGCCAGCGCCAGCGCGTCATGATCGCGATGGCGCTGGCCAACGAGCCCGACCTGTTGATCGCCGACGAGCCGACCACCGCGCTCGACGTCACCGTGCAGGCGCAGATCCTGGCGTTGCTCGCGGAGATCCGCGGGCGGCTCGGCATGAGCCTGCTGTTCATCACCCATGATCTCGGCATCGTCCGCCGCATCGCGGACAGCGTCTGCGTCATGAAGAATGGCGAGATCGTGGAGCAGGGGCCGGTCGAGCAGGTCTTCAATGCGCCGAAGCATCCGTACACCAAGGCGCTGCTCGCCGCCGAGCCCCGGCCCGACCCGGCGCCGCCGCGGCCGGGACAGCCCGTCGTGATCTCCGCCAAGGACCTCAAGGTCTGGTTCCCGATCAAGCGCGGGTTCCTGCGATCCGTTGTCGGGCATATCAAGGCGGTCGATGGCGTCAGCCTCGCGGTGCGCAAGGGCGAGACGCTCGGCGTGGTCGGCGAATCCGGCTCCGGCAAGACCACGCTCGGGCTGGCGCTCTTGCGGCTGATTTCCTCCGAGGGGCCGATCGTGTTCCTGGGCAACAACATCCAGGGGCTGAAATTCAAGGCAATGCGGCCGTTCCGCCGCGACATGCAGATCGTGTTCCAGGATCCCTTCGGCTCCTTGAGCCCGCGCATGTCGGTCGGCGACATCATCGCCGAAGGCCTCCTGGTTCATCAAAAGCAGCTCTCGCGCGAGGAGCGCGAGGCGCGGGTGGTCAAGGCGATGGAGGATGTCGGCCTCAAGCCGGAATGGCGGACCCGCTATCCGCACGAATTTTCCGGCGGCCAGCGCCAGCGCATCTCGATTGCGCGCGCGGCGGTGCTGGAACCGAATTTCGTGGTGCTGGACGAGCCGACCAGCGCGCTCGACATGCTGCTGCAGGCGCAGATGGTCGATCTGTTGCGCGAGCTGCAGCGCAAGCGCGATCTGACCTACATGTTCATATCGCACGATCTGCGCGTGGTCGCTTCGCTCGCGAGCCATCTGATCGTGATGCGGCAGGGCAAGGTGGTGGAGGAGGGGCCGGCCTCGGCCTTGTTCAAGGCCCCGAAGACCGACTATACCCGCGCGCTGTTCGCCGCCGCCTTCCGCAACGAAGCCACCGCCGACAGCTCGGTCGCGAGCTAAAACGGGACGACGCGTTTTTATTGAATCGTTCGCCGCGCCTCGGTCTACCTCTCCCCTTGTGGGAGAGGTCGGAACGCATCGAAGATGCGTTCCGGGTGAGGGGTTTCTCTCCGTCCGGTGAATGGCCTGTTGTGCCCGCGGATGCAACCCCTCATCCGGCGCGCTTCGCGCGCCACCTTCTCCCACAAGGGGAGAAGGAAGATTTGCGGGCGGAGCGATCCTTATCAAAACCTCATCACGCTCTACCTAGAGCCGCTTCACCGCGACCAGCTCGCTCCCCGCCGCCTTGATGCGCGCGATCGCTTCGCCAGTGCCCTCGATCACGGTCGCCATGTGATGCGCGTTGGCGTGCACGATGGTGTTCTCGTCGCGCGCGATTGCGACGTGGCCGGTCCAGAACAGGAGATCGCCGCGCTTGAGTCTCGTCCACTCGGCGGGATCGAGCGGATGCCCGAGCGAGGCCTGCTGCATGTCGCTGTCGCGCAAGGCTGCGATGCCGGCGGCGTGCAGCGAGAGCTGCACGAGGCCGGAGCAGTCGATGCCAAGGCTGCTCTTGCCGCCCCAGAGATAGGGCGTGCCGACGAAGCGTTCGGCGATAGCGACGAAATCCGCCGCCTTCGCGTCCAGCGGTCCGAGATGCACTCGCGGCAGATAGCGGCCCTCACGCGTGATCGCGAATGCGCCGTCTTCGCGCGTCACCGTCGTCTTCGCGGTCATGGGAAGCATCTCGACCGGCGGCAGCTTGATCGAGGGGCCGGGAAAGGCGAGGGTCGACAGCGCCGTCACCGTATGCGTCGGCGCGGCAGTCGGCTTGCCAAGCGCGCCGTCCGGCAGCCAGCCGACGTAGCCGTCGGCCTTGAGCTGACCCCAGGCCCAGCCCACGCCGTTGCGGTCGTAGATGGTGACGCGCTCGCCCTTCAACGCCTGCGTCATCAGCTCGGCATCGGAAGCCGGCGCGCGGCGAAGCGGCGCGATCGCCTCGATCACCTCCAACTCTTCGCCAGCGACAAAGCGCGCCGCGGAAACCTTGCCCTCGAGATGTTTCGCGGCGAGGTCGGGACGGGCGGGCGTCAGGCGAGGATCACGCATAGCGTTCGCCCAGGAGCTTGTAGATCGCCCGCGCGGCCTGGCATTCACCGCCCTCGGGCCGCGCCGGTTTTGCCGATGGCGTCCAGGCATAGATATCGCAATGCAGCCAGCTTTTCGCGTGCTCGACAAAGCGTTGCAGGAACAGCGCGCAGGTGATCGAGCCCGCGAACGTGCCCGACGGCGCGTTGGTGATGGTGGCGGCCTTCGAATCGAGCCAGCTATCGTAAGGCGGCCACAGCGGCATGCGCCACAACGGATCGTTCTCCTCTCTTGCGCAGCGCGCGACGTTGAGCGCAAGCGTCTCATCGTCGGTGTAAAAGGGAGGTAAATCCGGCCCCAGTGCCACCCGCGCCGCGCCGGTCAGCGTGCCCATGTCGATCAGGAGCTCAGGCTTCTCCTCGTCGGCCAGCGCCAGCGCGTCGGCGAGGATCAGCCGGCCCTCGGCATCGGTGTTGCCGATCTCGACCGTGATGCCCTTGCGCGAGTTGAAGATGTCGAGCGGCCGGAACGCATTGCCGGCCACCGCATTCTCGACCGCAGGGATGATCACGCGCAGCCGCATCTTCAAGGCGGCATCCATCACCATCTGCGCCAGCGCCAGAACATTGGCCGCGCCGCCCATGTCCTTCTTCATGACCAGCATGCCGCTCGATGGTTTCAGGTCGAGCCCGCCGGTGTCGAAGCAGACGCCTTTGCCGACCAGCGTCACCTTGGGATGGCTGGGGTCGCCCCATGACAACTCGATCAGCCGCGGCGCCCGGGGCGAGGCCATGCCGACAGCATGGATCAGCGGGAAATTCTGGGTGAGCAGATCGTCGCCGATGATGCACTTGAAGCTCGCGCCATAGCTTTCGGCGAGCTCCTGGGCGGCGCGCTGCAGCTCGACCGGGCCCATATCGTTCGAAGGGGTGTTGATGAGGTCGCGCGCCAGCGTCGCGGCTTCGGCCATGCGCGTGATGTCGGCGGCGTCGACGCCGTCTGGCGGCACCAGCTTGATGTCGGGCGGCTCCGCCTTGCGGTAGCGGCCAAAGCGATAGCTGCCGAGCGCAAAGGCGAGCGCGGCAAGCCGCGTATCATGCGGCGCATTGGCAAAGCGATAGACACCCGCGGGCAACAGGCCGGGCAGGGCGCCAGGCCGGAACAGATCGCGGGATTTCGCGGCCTCGTCCTCCAGGCCGAACAGCACGTACGCGATTGTCCCGTCGGAATTGGGCAGCGCCAGATACGCGCCTGGCTTGGCGGCAAATCCGTTCGCGGCTGCGAACCGGGCGGCGGACGCCGGCAGCGTGGCGCGGATCGCGTCCCAGCTTGATTTTGTCGCAAATGTGATCGGGATAACGGGAGCGTTCGGATCGGTCGCGAATATCGATGGCATGCGTTGCTTGTCTTCGGGTTGGAGCACTGAGACTTCGCAGAGTTTTCGCAATCGTCAAGGCCGGCGCAGCGCGTGATCCGGAAAAGTGTGTAGCGGTTTCCCGCCTGCGCGAAGCCCTGGGACGAGCAGTCCATGTGGCTTGACGCTTCGGCGGGCGAAGGCAGGTCCGAAAAGATCATGCGCAAACAAAAGACCTAAAGCGCGATGCGTCATCCGCAAATCATCGCGCTTTAGGTTGCAAATGCGCTACACGCGGCTTGGCCCGCCATGGTAGATTTCGGCCGCTTCTGGATGCCGGGGAAACAAGATGGACGTAGTGTGGAGCATCGGTGCTTTCATGGGTCACTCGGTCGAGGCGGTGCTGGGCTATGTCGAGACCCATCACTGGATCTTCGGCTTTCTCGTTGGCGGCTACCTGTTCTACCTGCACGACCGCGCCGTGCATGAGCGCTTCAGTGCGATCGAGAAGCGCCTCGACGAGATCAGGAAGCGCCTGGCGATCGAATATTGAGACGACCCATTTCGCCGCAAATTAACCAGCCGTTAGGGTTAACCATTTATTGCTGACGCGTTCGGCTCGGTCCAGCGCGAGAGTCACAGTGCAGCAGCGTCAGCAGCCCGGCTTGGCCCGGTTTCTTGCATCCGCGGCGGTCGCCGCCCTCTTGGCCGCGAGTCTCGGCGGTTGCCAGACCATGTCCGACGTCACGGGTTCGCTGACGTCGAGCGCCGAACCGAGCCCCGTTACCGATCCGCAGCGCGCCGTCGACTATTACGGCGAGCGCTACCGGGCCAATACCAAGGATGCCGATATCGCGCTCGCCTATGGCCAGGCGCTGCGCCTCAACGGCCAGCACACCCAGGCCGCTGCCGTGCTCGAGCAGGCCTGCATCACCCATCCCGGCAACAAGGCGCTGCTCGCCGGCTGGGGCCGCGCGCTCGCCGACAACGGCGAGTTCCAGCAGGCGTTCGACGTGCTGTCGCGCGCGCATACGCCCGACAATCCCGACTGGCGCATCCTGTCGGTGCAGGGCACCACGCTCGACCAGATGGGCCGCCACGACGAGGCGCGCCGCTATTACGAGAGCGCGCTGAAGATCGTGCCCGGTGAGCCCTCCGTGCTTTCCAACATGGGCATGTCCTACATGCTGTCGAAGGATCTGCCGAACGCGGAGGCGGCGCTGCGTCAGGCCTACGCCAACCCCAAGGCGAGCGCGACGGTGCGGCAGAACCTCGGTCTCGTGGTCGGCTTGCAGGGCCGCTTTGCCGAGGCCGAGGAAATCGTCAAACGCGACCTGCCGCCGGACGAGGCGGCCGCCAACGTCGCCTATCTGAAAGAGATGCTGAAGAACAAGGACAAGGACAATTCGCGTCCCCACCGCGACAAGGGCGGCATGAGCAACATCCCCGTCGCCGAGCTGACGCGGCCGGATTGATTGCCTAAATCCGTAGGGCGGATCAGCGCTAGCGTAATCCGCCGCTCATCCACAACGCGCAAAAACGCTTCGCTGTGGCAATGGCCGACGAGATCGCACAACAACTTCAGCCGCGCCGCGATTTAAGACTCGATCATTTTGTGACGGCCATCACAAACCGAATGAGACTCTCTGCTGTACCAACGGGCAACGGCGGACCCTGCTGGCCCGCCAGTTCACAAGGAGAGAGTCTCATGAAATCCACATCGATAATCAGAACGTCCATCGTCCTCGTCGCGGCGACGCTGACAGTCGTGATCGCGAGTGAGCCGGCCCTGGCACTGTGTAATCCCGGTACGCGCAACTGCATCAAGCAGGGGCCGAACCTGGGTCATTTCAAGAACACTGTCGGGAATGCGGGCGACTGCGTCGGCACGACGAATGACACCTGCGGCTTGAAGACCCATCCCTGGTTTTCGGGACGCACAGGGAACGCCATCAATCTGCATCCGACCGCATCGGCTGGAACCCGCCGTTAGTCGCGTTTTTGGGCGATTCGGCGTCCAAACGTCGTCGGTGGAGTACCCGCGGATGAACCGAGGAGGGCTGATCTCCCGTCCCGGCCCATAGCCCGTAGGAATCGTCCCGCGTATCGCGGCGCTCACGCGGGCTACGTTGACCGCGACCTTGAATGGTGGCGAGATTGCGATGACCCGACGGACGGCGAAGTCGTGTAGTCCCGGTCCCCGACGCTGGGATCAAGTCTCGCGGATTGGCGATATCGGCCTTCGGCCCGATACGCCGTGATCTCGCGAGGCGACGGAGCCTAACAAGCCCGGTACCCCGAGGAGCGCACGTACTAGCGTTAAAGCTATCGCGCGGGTGTTCGGCGCAATTTGCCGCGATGCATGAGTCAGAAAGTGGTCCTTCCGCTGTCTCCGGCGACGTCCGCTATTGCAGGAGCCGCCTTACGAGCGGCCATCGGGTCTACGTCATGTGGAATTCGAACGAACCAGCGGGAGATTTTCGAAAATCAATCGTGTCAATGACTCTTGGGGCGGCACCCGGCTTCGAGCGGGCGACGTATTCCACCCTGATGGTATGAAGCTTCTTGAACTCCGGGGACCCCGCAATCGCTTTCGAAGCAATCGGCGCAATTGCATTTGCTTCGTTATCGCGACCAGCATGGGTAGATTGGTTCATGCTGCTGTTGACGCGCAAGATCGTCAAGACGTTCCCGCTCACAACGATTTCGACAGTGTCGGGCTGTGCGCCAATGGTCTGGCCTATCGTCGTTCGCAATTGATCTATTATTGCAGATGACGTCTGCGCGTTGACCCCCCAACTAGCTTGAATCAAGAGCAAAAGCAGTACTACCGCGCCAGCGTAGAGGTTTCTAAACATCTTGCGGTCTCTCGTATTTCCTATTGGAGCTAAGAACGATCACCAGGAAAAGGAATTGATATGGATCAAGTCGGATGCGCAACAAGCGAAGCCCGAATAAGCGAAGCGAAATCGAGGAAATTGTCCCACGTATCACTACGCGCACGCGGGCTACGACCTTGAAAATTGGCGAGATTGCGATGACCCGTCGAGGCTGGGCAAGAACTCGGCATTTCCGGCAATTGATGTACGATTCGGTTTATGACGAATCACACATTCAAGAGCGGCGAGAGCCGGGACCAGGTCTGCCTGCTTCCTGCGCGGATAGAAGACTAT
>Ga0209166_10000149_pt1 | contig 93411 bp, 85 predicted proteins | sample Coa_R1_3_FD_187151 | JGI IMG/M metagenome (GOLD analysis project Ga0209166, IMG submission 187151) | Surface soil microbial communities from Centralia Pennsylvania, which are recovering from an underground coalmine fire - Coalmine... | ecosystem: Environmental > Terrestrial > Soil >...
AGCGGCGTCCGCCAAAAACCTCCCCCGATTTCGGGGGAGGGGGACCACGAATGTGGTGGAGGGGGCGCTGCCGGCGCACTGAGGCGGGCGCGCGGCCCCAGCGCCCCCTCCGACCCTTCGGGCCACCTCCCCCGCACGCTGCCGCTACGGGGGAGGTTTTTGTTTGCCGGCGGCCTTTCAGAAACCGCGGCCACGGTTATCTAGAGATCGTCGGGACGATTCTCGGGGACTTTGGCCATGCTGCTGATCGGACAGTACGACTCGCCGTTCGTGCGGCGCGTGGGGATCGCGCTCACGACCTACGGCATGGCCTTCCAGCACAAGCCCTGGTCGACGTTCGGCGACGCCGACAAGATCGCCAAGCTCAACCCGCTGCGCCGGGTGCCGACGCTGGTGACCGACGACCACGTGGCCTACGTCGACTCCGCGCTGATCCTCGGCGTCATCGACGAGATGGCCGGCGCGCGGGCCAGTCTGGCGCGGCCGGGCGCCCAGGGGCGCGAGCTTCTCCGCCTCTGCGGTTTCGCGGCCGGCGCGGCCGAGAAGGGCGTGAGTCTGGTCTACGAGGGAGCGTTCCGCGAGGCGGCCCTGCCCATGTGGGTCGAACGCTGCACGGCGCAGGTGGCCGAGACCCTGGACCTGCTGGAGGCCGTGCGGGCCGAGCGCTCGACGCCCTATCTGTTCGACGGCGCGCCCAGCCACGCTGACGTCATGCTAAGCGTGATGTGGACCTTCCTGACGGGCGCCCAGCCGAAGGCCTTCGACTGGGGCCGGTGGCCGGCGCTGGCCGCCCATGCCGCGCGCTGCGAGGCCCTGCCGGCGTTCCACGCGATCAATCAGCCGTTCAAGCTCGTCACCCCGGGCGAGGCCTGATGGACGCTCCATCGCGCCGCGCCGCCGTCGCCCGCGACGAAGTCCTCGCCCTGCGCATGTCGCAGATCCGCGAGGTCGCCAACGCCGGCATGGCCCGCGAGGACGTGCTGAAGTTCTGGGTCGGCGAGAGCGACCGCCCGACGCCCGACTTTATCCGCGAGGCCACGGCCAAGGCGCTGATGGCGGGCGAGACCTACTACACCCACAACCTCGGCCGCATGGACCTGCGCGAGGCGCTCTCGGACTATCTGGAGCGCCTGCACGACCGCCCGGTCGACACCGGGCGCCTGGCGATCACCAGCGCCGGCGTCAACGCGCTGATGCTGGTCAGCCAGGCGGTGGTCTCGCCCGGCGACAAGGTGGTGGTGACCACGCCGGCCTGGCCGAACATCGTGGAGATCCCGCGCATCCTGTCGGCGCGGCTTCAGACCGTGGCGCTCGACCCGGCGCAGGGGCGCTGGCGGCTCGACCTCGACAAGCTGATGGATGCGCTGACGCCCGACACCAAGGCGCTGTTCCTCAACTCGCCGAACAACCCGACCGGCTGGACGCTCCCGGCCGAGGATCGCGCGCCGATCCTGGAGCGGTGCCGGCAATACGGCATCTGGCTGATCACCGATGACCCCTACGAGCGGCTGATCTTCGGGCCGGGCAAGAGCGCGCCCTCGTTCCTGCCGCTGGCCGACGAGGACGAACGGGTGGTCGCCACCAACACCTTCTCCAAGGCCTGGCGGATGACCGGCTGGCGGATGGGCTGGATGGTGCTGCCGACGTCGCTGGTCGACTCCATGGGGGTGGTCATCGAGTACAACACCTCCTGCGCGCCGGATTTCATCCAAAGCGGGGCGATCGCCGCCCTGCGCGACGGCGAGCCGTACATCGCCGAATTGCGCGCCGAGCTCACCGCGGCCAAGGACCTGGTGCTGGGCGGCCTGCGGGCGCTGCCGGGCGTCGAGGCGCCGGAGCCGGAGGGCGGCATGTACGCCTTCTTCCGGGTCGACGGCCACGGCGACTCCATGACGCTGGCCAAGGACCTGATCGCCAAGGCCGACATGGGCCTCGCCCCCGGCTCCGCCTTCGGACCGGAGGGCGAAGGCTGGCTGCGCTGGTGCTTCGCCAACCGCCCGGAAAAGAACGCCGAGGGCCTTAGGCGCTTGGGGACGTACCTCGGCGGCTGAAGGTTTTTTCAAACCACGGACGGACACAGACGCACACGGACGCGCCCTGCCGCTTGAAAGGCCGAAGGCCATCTTCCGACAGGCTCTGCCTACGATCAGAAGGCGAGCTGCGCTCGCGACAGCCAAGGCGCGTCCGTGTGCGTCTGTGTCCGTCCGTGGTTCTTTAGCGACCCGACGGCGGCGTCGGGGTTTCCGGCGGGGCGGGCGGCGGGGCGTCCGCGGCAGGCGCTGCGGCTTCGGCGGGCGGCGGGTCGGGCTCTTCGTTGACCTTGAAGGCCCCGCCCATCAGCGTCGCCTTGGTCTGCAGGGTCTTGGCGGTGACCTCGCAGCGGGCCGGCAGGTCCCAGCTCATCCAGGCCTGCGCCAGGCGCGCGGGCGTGATGTCAGGGGTGACCCGCCAGACGTCGGCGCCCTTGGAGACGGCGGCGGCGCCGACCGTGTTGATCGGCTTGAGGCTGGCTTTCTCGGCGGCGGTCAGGGCGGCCTGGAACTGCTTCAGCTGGGCGCGGCCCTCCTTCTGCATGTCGGCATAGACCTTGAGGTCATCGGAGAGCTTGCGGTTCGGCGGGCGGAAGGTGCTTTCGATGCGGGTCACCTCCGGCATCACCTGGTCGTGCAGGTCGAGGTAGGCGCGCAGGTTGCCGTAGCACCAGGCGACGAACTGATAGTCGTCGTGCGGCGCGCCGGCCGGGAAGCGGTCCTCAGGCGCCGCGGCCTCGTCGGCGGCGGGCGGCGCCTCGGCGAGCTTGTCGCCGATCTTATCCTCCGCCTTGTCCTCCGGCTTGGGGGCGCCGAGCAGCGTCGCGGGATCGGTGGTCGCCGGCTCGGTTGGGGCAGGTTGCGCCTGCAGGAAGAGGGCGAGAGCGAGAGCGAAGGGAGCCATAAGTTGAGAGATACCTTGGATTTCGCCGAAAATCAGGCCGTCGGCGATTTGGGGGCGGGACCGAAGCCGCCGCCGCCGGGGGTCTCGATCTCGATGATGTCGCCGGCCTCGACATTGACGGCGAAGCAGCCGGGCAGGTCTGTAACCGCGCCCGACGCTGCAATCAAACGCTGGGCGCCGGGCTTGGCCGGGCCGCCGCCCTTCAGGCCCTGCGGCGCATTGATCCGGCGCGAGGACAGCAGCGCCGCCTCCATCGGGACCAGGAAGCGGATGCGGCGCACCGCGCCGTCGCCGCCGGCCTGAGCGCCCACGCCGCCCGAGCCATGGCGCACGCCGAAGCTCTCGACGCGGACCGGGAAGCGGCGCTCGAGGATCTCCGGGTCGGTCAGGCGCGAATTGGTCATGTGGGTGTGGCAGGCGCTGGCGCCGGGCGCGTTCGCCGTGGCGCCCGAGCCGCCGCAGATCGTCTCGTAATATTGCCGCGTCTCGTCGCCGAAGGTGAAGTTGCTCATGGTGCCCAGACAGTTGGCCATGACGCCCAGCGCCGCATAGAGGGCGTCGACCACATGCTGGCTGGTCTCGACATTGCCGGCGACCACGGCGGCGGGCGGCCTGGGATCGAGCATGGAGCCTGGCCGCGTCAGGATCTTCAGCGGCTCCAGGCAGCCGGAATTGAGCGGGATGTCGTCGTCGACGAGGGTGCGGAAGACATAGAGCGCCGCGGCGTCGACGATCGCCGAGGGGCCGTTGAAGTTGGTCCGCAGCTGGTCGGCGCTCTCGCGGAAATCGAGGGTGGCCGTACCCGCCGCCGCATCGACCGTGGTGGTGACCACGATCTCGCCGCCGCCGTCGACCGGGATGCGCGCCTGCCCGTCGGTCAGCTTGCCCACCGCGCGGCGCACGGCGGCGGCGGCGTTCTGCTGCACGAAGGTCATGTAGCGCGCCACGGCGTCGGCGCCGTAGGTGCGGATCATCTCCGAGACCGCCGCGGCGCCGGCCTGGCAGGCGGCGATCTGCGCCTTCAGGTCGGCGACATTGGTGTCGGGATTGCGCGCCGGCCATTGGCCGGACGCGAGCGCCGCGCGGGTCTCGGCTTCCAGGAAGCGGTGGTCGGCCATGATCGGCAGCGCGTCCAGCATGACGCCCTCCTCGTCGATGGTCTTGGAGAACGGCGGCATGGACCCGGGCTGCACGCCTCCGACATCGGCGTGATGCCCGCGCGCGGCGACGTAGAAGGTTGGTTCAGGGGATGAAGCCCCCTCCGTCAGCTTCGCTGACACCTCCCCCTCAAGGGGGAGGAATACCGGCATGACCACAGTGATGTCCGGCAGGTGGGTGCCGCCGGCGTAGGGATTGTTGAGCGCGAAGGCTTCGCCCGCGTGCAGCACCGGGTGGCGGTCGCGCACGGCGCGGACGCTGGCCCCCATGCTGCCCAGGTGCACCGGCATGTGCGGCGCGTTGGCCACCAGCCCGCCGTCGGCGTCGAAGAGGGCGCAGGAGAAGTCCAGCCGCTCCTTGATGTTCACCGAGTGCGCGGTGCGCTCCAGCGCCGCGCCCATGGCCTCGGCGACCCCCATGAAGCGGCGGTTGAACAGCTCCAGAGTGACGGGGTCGGGCTTGTCGAGCGCGATGGCGTGGCTGCGGGCGGCGCCGGTGGCGGTGAGCCGGATCAGGCCGTTCGCCTCGGCGGTCGCGCGCCAGCCGGGGGCCAGCGCGATCTGGGTGTCGGGGCGCACGATGAGGGCGGGGCCTTCGATCTCACTTAGCTCATGGGCGGAGATCACCGGGGCGTCGCGCCATTGGCCATGAGCGAACATCTTCACCCGCTCATCCCGGCGAAAGCCGGGACCCAAGCCGAGGGCGGGATCCTTCTGAGACCGTCGCAGGGTCGAGAGTCCGCTTGGGTCCCGGCTTTCGCCGGGATGAGCGGTGTTTTGGGATGACGCCTCCGCCTCCACCGCGACGATCAGGATGGTGCGGTCCGGTTCGACGAAACCGAACAGGCGGTTGTGGGCCTCTTCGAACTGGGCCTTGGCCTCGGCCAGGCTGGCCAGCGGGACCGGCAGTTCGGCGTCGGCGCCGTCGTAGCGCAGGCGCAGGGTCTGGCGCATGGCGGCGGTCTCCGCGCCCTGCTCGGCCATGGCGGCGCGGGCCGCCTGTTCGACATCGGCCAGCAGGGCCTCGGCGCGGGCGAGGCCCGCCGCATCCAGCGGAACCTCCAGCCCTGCCTGGCGCAGGGCGGTGATCCGCGCCTGCCCGATGCCCCAGGCGGAAAGCACGCTGCCGTACCTCGGGCAGAGGATCTCGCTGACGCCCAGCGCCTCGGCGGTCTGGCAGGCGACCTGGCCGGCGGCGCCGCCGAAGGCCGTGAGCGCGTGGTCGCGCGGGTCGAAGCCGCGCTCGGTGGAGATGCGCCGCACGGCCTGGGCCATCTGCTCGACCGCGACGGCGACAAAGCCTTCCGCGGCCGCCTCGACGCTCGCGGCGTCCATGGCCGCGGCCAAGTCCGCGAGGCGGGCGCGGGCGGCGGTGGGATCGAGCGGAGCGTCGCCCCTGGGGCCGAAGACCGAGGGAAAGAAGCGGGGATCCAGGCGGCCCAGCACCAGGTTGGCGTCGGTGACGGTGGCCGGGCCGCCCCGCCCGTAGGCCGCGGGGCCGGGATCGGCGCCGGCGCTGGCCGGGCCGGCGCGGGCGCGCATGCCGTCGAAGGTGAGGATCGAGCCGCCGCCGGCCGCCACCGTCTCGACGTCCAGCATCGGGCTCCTGATCTTGGCGCCGGCGACGCGTGCCGTGTCACGGCGCTCCAGTTGGCCGGCGAAGCGGCAGACGTCGGTGGAGGTGCCGCCCATGTCGAAGCCGAGCACGGCCGGCGCCTGCGCCTGCGCCGCCGTGCGCGCCACGCCCACCACGCCGCCGGCCGGGCCCGAGACCACCGCATCCTTGCCGCGGAAGGCTTCGGCGCGGACCAGGCCGCCGGCCGAGGTCATGAAGAACAGGGGCGCGCCAGCCACTGCGTCCGCCACCCGGCGCACGTAGTCCTGCAGGATGGGCGTCAGATAGGCGTCGGCGATCGTCGTCTCGGCGCGCGGAATAAACCGCGGCAGGGGCGAAACCTCATGGCTCAGCGCGACGAAGGGGAATCCGAGCCCCCGCGCAATCTCGCCGGCCGCCTGCTCGTGAGCCGGGTTGAGATCGGAATGCAGGAAGGCGATGGCGACCGAGGTGAAGCCCCGGTCCGCGGCGCTCTGGAGCTGGCGCTGCAGCGCTTCACGGTCCAGCGGGCGCACGACCTGCCCTTGAGCGTCCAGCCGTTCGTCGGCCTCTATGACCCCGGCGTAGAGCGGCGGCGGCCGCACGATGGTGAGCGCGAAGAGGTCGGGCCGCGCCTGGTCGCCGATCAGCACGCTGTCGGCGAAGCCCTGGGTGGTGACGAACAGCGTCCTGGCCCCGGCGCGCTCCAGAAGCGCGTTGGTGGCGACCGTCGTCCCCATCTTGATGGCGTCGACGCGATGGGCGGGGAAGGGCTCGCCCGCCGCCGCGCCCAGGATGCGCCGCATGGCCTCGACGGCGGCGTCCGGATAGGCCGCGGACGCGGAGAGCAGCTTCAGCGAGGTTTCGGCGCCGGCGTCGTCCTGGCCGATCACATCGGTGAAGGTGCCGCCCCTGTCGATCCAGAAACGCCAGGTTGTTTCGACCACCTACCGGCGCTCCACAGAAAAGGGGGCGATCCAGAAGCGCCACGACCTGTCCAAAACTTAACCCGTCCCACGATTGTTTTCAGGCCCGCACGCTCGTATGGCTGCTTATCCCAATGAGCTTCTGGCGCAAGATAGCCGGTCTCGCCGCTCGCAACCTCGATGAGGCCGAGTGCGACGTCTGCCCTCCGGGCCTTCCCGGCGAGGACCCCGCGTTCTCGACCGCGGTCACCGCGCTGGGCGCAAAACTGGCCAAGGCCGACGGCCAGGCCCGGTCCAGCGAGTGGCTGGCGTTTTCCGAGGTCTTCCAGTCCGACGAGGCCAGCGAAGGCAATGTGCGGCGGCTCTATCAGCTGGCGCAGCAGACCACGCGCGGCTTCGAAGGCTACGCGCGGCGTCTGCAGAAGCGCTACCACGCCTGCCCGCAGCTCCTGGAAGACGTGGTCGACGGCCTTTTCCACATCGCCCAATCCGACGGGGTGGTGACCGGCGACGAGCTGGCCTACCTGGAGCGGGTCTCGCAGCTGTTCGGTCAGAGCCCGCTGGTGTTCCGCCGCCTGAAGGCGACGCACCTGGGCCCCGAGGCGGGCGACCCCTACGCCGTGCTGGGCGTGCGTCACGACTGCTCCGACGCCGAACTCCGCGCCGCCCGGCGGGCCATGCTCTCCGAGGCGCACCCCGACCGCGCGCGGGCCCGCGGCCTGCCGGCCGAGTTCGTCGAGGTGGCCGAGATCAAGGCCGGCGCGATCAACGCCGCTTTTGACGCCGCCATGCGTGAACGGCGGGCACTATCCTTGCAGGGCGTGGCATAAGTTCGCTTTCGTCCCCGTTTCGGGCGCTCCATGGTTGACGCGCAGCAACCTTGGGACGACATAATTGCTTTAGGCTCAGCCACTGAGCCGATGAGGACGCCATGGTGAAAGAGTTCGCCGTCCGGCACGGATCCGCCCTGCGCAGCCTGGCTGTGCTCGTCGGCCTGCTGGCCACCGTCGCCGCCGTCGTGGTGGGCGCGGTCCTTGCCGTGGTGTTCGCCGCCACCGTCGCGGTGATCGGGGTGATGGCCTCGGCGCTGCTGGGTTTCGCGGGCCTCGCTCTGCGCGCCCGGCGCACCGCGCGAGCCCGCAGCGACGGCGTCATCGAAGCCCGCCACCTGGGCGGCCACCACTGGGTGGCCTATGGCTGGAACGAGAGCCGCTAGCTCTTCCACGCTCCTTCGGTTGTCATCCCGCAATGGCGGGGCCATGTCCGGGACCCATTGACTCCGAATTTCCCCGACAAGACGCCGTCTTGCTTTCGCACCACGCCTCGCGGCGCTGGGCGTAGGGGTCCCGGTCTTTGCTTCGCAAAACCGGGATGACACGCGGTGAGGGCTTCTCTACCGTTCGTTCAAACAAACGTTTGGAGCACGGCATGACCATCGGTGTGATCGCGACCCTGAAGATCCAAGAAGGCAAGACCGACGAGTTCGAGGCCTTCTTCGGCGAACTGGCCAAACAGGTCCACGCCAACGAGCCGGGGAACCTCGCCTACCAGCTGACCAGGAGCCGCGCCGAGCCGACCACCTACAAGGTGCTAGAGCTCTACAAGGACCAGGACGCGCTCACCCACCACGGCGGCACCGACTATTTCAAGGCCGCGGGCCCGAAGTTCGGCGCGGTCTTGGCTGGACGTCCGGAGATCGAATACCTGGACGGGGTGGGCTGACCGGCGGCCCCAGACCATCGATACCGCCGTTCGACATTGTCGGATAACCGAAACAAGAGCCCGATTTACCATAGGTTTTCGCCTTACAGGGGAATCTGCAGGCGAAAATTGTGCGTTGCACGCGAAACGGGTGGAATCTGCTTGTAATGCCGCTCAGGGCACATAAAGACTTTATTTACCGCGCTGGAGTTGTCCGGCGCGCCCAATGGACCTGGGGAGTACTATGAAGCTTATCGCCGCCGCCGCCGTCGCGGCCGGACTCGTCGTCGCGGGCAGCGCAAGCGCCTCCGGCAACCTCATCTCGAACGGCAGCTTTGAAAGCGGCACGCTCGACTGGACCTATTCGGGCAGCGGCGCGGACGTGCCGGGCCACATGGCCGTGGTCATCCCCTACAATTCCAGCGCGAACTATCCGGGCGGCGCGTTCGGCGAGCCGATCCCGCCGGACAATGCTCCGCTTTCCGGCAGCCCCGATCCGGTCGGCAACAACGCGCTCTATTTCGTGGCCGACGCCTCGACGGAGAGCCTGTCGCAGACGGTGAACCTGAATACCGGCTTCTACACCATCGGCTTCGACGTCTATGTGCCGTTCAACGGCGAGCGCAATTCGGGTGACGCGACCTTCGACGGCTCCATCGCCGGCGTGAACCTCGCCCACTTCAGCGCCCACTCGGTGGCGGCGGGTCAATGGTTCGCGTTCCGCGGCGTCGTGAATATCGCCACGGCCGGGCCCCAAACCGCAGCCTTCACCTACAACTCGGGCCCGGCGCCTGCCGCCGACTTCGTCGTCGACCGCGCCTACATCGTGGCCGGCAACGCGGTTCCGGAGCCGGCGTCCTGGGCCCTGATGATCGTGGGCTTTGGCGCCGCCGGCGCCATGCTGCGCCGCCGCCAGGTGACCGCGACCGCCTGAGGTTCGATGCGGATCGCCTGATCCGGATCGCAAGCGTTCAAGCCCCGGCCGGAAGGCCGGGGCTTTTGCGTTGGGGTCCCGGCCTCGGGCCTCAGAGCCGCGTCGGAATGACCACCGGCAGGGTCTCGTAGCCCTTCACGAAAGAGGAGTTTACCCGCCGGGGCGGGCCCACCACCTCGATCTTCGGGAAGCGCTTGAGGATCTCTTCCCAGATGACCTTCAGCTGCAGTTCGGCCAGCCGGTTGCCGACGCAGCGGTGGATGCCGAAGCCGAACGACAGGTGCTGGCGCGCGCGCTCGCGGTCGATGATGTAGTCGTTGGGCCGCTCGATGACCTCTTCGTCGCGGTTGCCCGAGACGTACCACATGGCCACCTTGTCGCCGGCCTTGATGGTCTTGCCGCCGAGCTCGATGTCCCGCGTGGCGCTGCGGCGCATATAGGCGAGCGGCGTCTGCCAGCGGATGGTTTCCGAGACCATCGAGGGGATCAGCTCGGGGTTGTCGCGCAGCTTGCGATCCTGGTCGGGGTTCTGGTGCAAGGCCAGGACCGAGCCGGTGATGGTGTTGCGCGTGGTGTCGTTGCCGCCGACGATCAAGAGGATCAGGTTCCCCAGATATTCCATGCGGTCCATGTGCCGGGTGGCCTCGCCGTGCGCGAGCATGGAGATCAGATCGCTGGCCGGCGGGGCGTTCACCCGCTCGTTCCACAGCCGCATGAAATAGTCGACGCACTCGAACAGTTCGGCGCGGCGCTCGTTCTCCGCCCCCTCCGGATCGGTGGTCGAAAAGATGCCGCTGTCCGGGGCCGCGGTGGCCACGTCCGACCAGCGGGTGAGCTTGCGCCGGTCCTCCCAGGGGAAGTCGAACAGGGTGGCCAACGTCATCGTCGTCAGTTCGATGGAGACCTTGTCCACCCAGTCGAACTCCTCGCCGATCGGGCAAGCGTCGAGGATGACGGCGGCGCGCTCGCGAATGATCGGTTCCAGCTTCGCCAGGTTCGGACCGGCGACGATCGGGCTCACGGTCTTGCGTTGCACGTCGTGCTTGGGCGGGTCCATGGCGATGAACATGGGCAGGGTGAAGTCTTCGGCCGGGTCGGGCAGGACGATGGTGGGCTCCGACGAGAAGGCCTCGTGGTTGGTGTCCACGGCCATGATGTCGTTCCATTTGGTCACCGACCAGTAGCCGCCGACCTCCTCGTCCTTGTCCACCGACCAGTGGACCGGATCCTCGGCGCGCAGGCGCTCGAAATAGGGGCCCCAGGTGTCGGTGCGGAAGGGCTCCGGATCGACCGGATTGATGTCCGCCAGCGGCATGGCGTAGGCGGCGTCGCGGGCCGCGCGTTTCACGTCGATCGAGCCGTCGTCCATGGCCTTGGTCCTCCTTCGGGGCGCGTTGGAGCGCGCGTTCGGGCCCCGCCTCTATGACGCCAGTATTCGCGCCAAACCACGGCGAGGGGAAGGCGCAGGACGCAACCGCCCGAATTGGGAAACCATGTTCACTGAACGCATCAGCCTTAACGCATTTGTAGAGCTTCAGCGGGATACTCGCCGCTGGAGTGCAGTCGGGGGACGGTCTTCGCGGCGACGCGCCGTGTCCGCCGTCCTTGAAACTGCGCGACTCAAAGGGGTGGTGAAGCTGGACCGGGTCCGGCTTCTGGAGGTTGATGTGGTCGCGCGCACGCCAGACCGATCGTTTCGAAGCCTGAGCGGCCTCGAAAAGACCGCGTCGACCAGCCGCGTCCTCAACCTGGCCGCCATCGCCAGCCAGAATGCCGGAGATCCGGAATACGAGAGCGCGCCCTTCTTCAAGGCCGCGGCCCTGAACGGGGCGGTGATCATCAAGCACCGCATCCGCAACGACGAGCAGTACATCTTCGAGCAATCGAAGCGCATCTCGACGAAGGTGATCATCCCCTTCGAGCGCACCGACCTCAGCCTCGGCGGCCGGTCGCTGTTCGTGGGCCAGCGCGGCTGGCAGGAACTGCTGAACCAGCTGCGCGGCACCCAGGACGACGAGGCGCGCGACGTCGCCCTGCTGGAGGCGCTGGACGAGCTGCCCTCGCTCGACCCCTTCCTGCTGCGCGAGCACCTCAAGCGCCGCGATTTCAAGATCGCCAACTGCTACTACGCGATCTCCGCGCCGGACCTGGAGCGCATGCAGCGCTTCGTCTCCGGCGAGATCTCCAAGCTGGTGGATCTGGCCTATGGCGGCGGCAAGTCCGGCGCGCCGAACGCCAACATCTCCAAGCTGGTGAGCCTGCTGCTCTCCGGCCAGGACGACACGCGCCTCGAGCCGCTACGTCTGACGCTCGGCCTGGAAGGCGAGAACTTCCGCGAGGGCATCTTCAGCTGGAAGGGCTTCCTCTACTACAAGTGGGTGCTGAACAGCCTGTGGCCCGAGCTGCGCGGGGTGATCTCCGAGCTCACCGAGATCAAGGTGGTGGGCCCGCGCGACTACGAGATGCTGAACCAGGTCAAGGACGTGGGCAGCCGGGTGAACCAGGCGATCCTGGGCCAGGTGCGCAAGGTGCGCGCGACGCTGCAGGTCTATGACGACGCCTTCGCCGAACTGACCCAGGCCGGCAATCCCATGGCCTTCCGCAACTTCCTGCTGAAGTCGCCGGAGATGTTCATCACGCTGGGCGAACGCACCGGCATGGTCAGCCATATCGCCAGCTTCTGGCGCTACCGCTTCCCCAAGGGCCGCCCCCTGCGCGTCGAGCTCGATGAGCTGTTCGACATCCTGCAGGACTTCCACCAGGGCCTGGGCGAGGACGAGGACAAGGCCAGGCCCGCGGCGGTGGTCGGCGACAGCGCGCTGATCGACCCGGCCAACGCCGAAGCGATCGGCAAGGCGGTCTAAGGCCGTCTAGACCCGAAGCGCCGTCCGCAGCTTGGCGGCGAGGTCGCGTTCCACGAAGGGCTTGCGCAGGATGCCGTCGTCGCCGGCCGCGGCCAGCGCCTCGGTGTCGGCGTAGCCGGTGACGAACAGGATCGGCAGGCCTGGCCGCCGCGCGTGCACCTCGCGCGCCACCTCCGCGCCGTTCATCCCCGGCATGGCGAAGTCCACGAGCAGGACATCGATGTCCGCCTGGCGGTCGAGCATGTCGAGCGCGGCGCCGCCGCTGCCGGCCTCCACGACCCGGTAGCCAAGGTCCTGCAGGAGGCCGGCGGTCACCTCGCGCACGGCGCTGTCGTCGTCGACCAGCAGCACGTTCAGGTCCTTGGGCGCAGGTTCGCTGGCGGCTTGCGCTGCGGCGTCCTCGGCCCGCGGCGCTTCGCCGGCGCGGGGCAGGAAGACCCTGACCGATGCGCCCGCGCCCGGCGCGGAATCGATGCGCACGCCGCCGCCAGACTGCTTGGCCAGGCCGAACACCTGGCTCAGGCCCAGGCCCGAGCCCTTGCCGACTTCCTTGGTGGTGAAGAAGGGCTCGAAGACCTTGGCCATCACCTCTTCGCTCATGCCCGAGCCGGTGTCGGTGACCGCGATCATCACATACTCGCCGGCGCCCGGCTCCTCGGGCCGGACCGGCGGCCCCAGGACGACATTGCCGGTCTCGACGGTGAGGGTCCCGCCGACCTCCATGGCGTCGCGCGCGTTGATGGCCAGGTTCAGGATCACCAGCTCGATCTGGGTAGGGTCGATCATCGCCGGCCACAGGCCGGGCTGCAGCACGGTTTCGATGCGCACGCTGCCGCCCATGGTGGCCTGCAGCAGGTCCCGCATGGAGCGCACCGTGTCGTTCAGGTCGACGGCGCGGGGCTCCAGCTTCTGGCGGCGCGAGAAGGCCAGCATCTGGGCGGTGAGCTGGGCGCCGCGCTCGGCGGCCTCAGCCATCATCTTCAGCCGGCGCTGGACGGTCGGATCGTCCAGCGACTTCTGCATCTGGCGGATGTTGCCCAGCACGACCATCAGCAGGTTGTTGAAGTCGTGCGCCACGCCGGAGGTCAGCTGGCCGACCGCCTCCAGGCGCTGGGCCTGGCGGAGCACGGTCTCGACGCGCTCACGCTCGACGATCTGGTCTGCGAGCTGGCGGTTGGCGCTGGCGAGTTCGGAGGTGCGCTCCTCGACGCGGCGCTCCAGCAGCGCCTCGGCGGCGCGGATGGCCTCGATCCGCTCCCGCGCCTCGTACTGCCGCCGCCGGCCGCGCAGCGCGGTTTCGATGATGCTGACGAGCGTGGTCGGATGGAAGGGCCGCTCCAGGAAGGTCACGTTGCCCAGCGCCTGGGCCAGCCGCCGCGCGGCGGGATTGCGCTCCATGCCGCCGCCGCGGTGGGCGATCAGCACGATCGGCAGATCGGACCAGGGCGGCTGGGCCTCGATCCAGCGGACGAGGGCGGGGTAGTCGGCGGTCTGCAGCGCTTCCTCGGCGACCAGGGCCACGCCGACGTTGTGGAGTTCGGCCACTAGACAGGCGAGGTCCGCGCAGATCAGCAGCGGGCGGCGCGCCTCGGCCAGGATCGCGGCGGCGATGGCGGCGTCGCGGCCGGTGGGCGCGACGATCAGGACGCGCTCCGACTCCGAGGCGGCAGGCGCCGAGACGACAGCCGCCACGGGGCTCATGCGGACGCATCTCCCATCAGGCCGGAGCCCTGGCCCACGAAATTCGGGACGCCGCGCAACACGCCGTGGAAGCTGGTGAGCGGCTCGCCGACCGACAGTCCGCTGTCGCCGATCTCGAATTCGCGGATGGTCTTCTCGTGCTGGCCGCTCCGTTTCTTGATCACCGAAACGGCGCGCCGCACCTCGCCCGCCGCCTCGAAGTAGCGCAGCAGGATGACCGTGTCGGCCAGGTAGGTGACATCCACCGGCGCCTTCATCTCGCCGACCAGGCCATGCTGGGCGACGGTCAGGAAGGTCGTGGCGCCCTGGCGGTTCAGGTACTGCAGCAGTTCATGAATATGCAGGATGAGGAAGTTCTCTTCCGGCATGGCCGCCTGGTAGCCGTTGAGGCTGTCGATGACGACGGTCTTGATGCCTTTGCGGTCGACGCAATCGCGCACCTGGGCGGTGAACTCGCCGGGCGACAGCTCGGCGGCGTCCACCTGCTGGACAATCAGGTCGCCGGCGTCGCGCAGGGCCGCCAGATCGATGCCGAAGGCGGTCGTGCGGCTGAACAGCAGGCCCAGCTCCTCGTCGAAGGCGAAGAGGGCCGCCTTCTCGCCGCGCTTGATGGCCGAGAGGAGGAAATAGAGCGCCATCAGGGACTTGCCCGTGCCCGCCGGCCCCAGGATCAGGCAGCTGGAGCCACGCTCCACCCCGCCGCCCAGGACGGCGTCGAGGCCGGCGACGCTGCTCGGCAGCGGGCTGCGGTCGAAGTCGGTCCTGTGCTCGGCGGAGACCAGCCGCGGGTAGACCTCCAGCCCACCGGTGCGGATGGTGAAGTCGTGAAAGCCGCCGCGGAACTTGCGGCCCCGATACTTGATCACCCGCACGCGCCGCCGCTCGGCGCCGTATTCGGGGGCGAGCTCCTCCAGGCGGATGACGCCGTGGGCGACGCTGTGCACCGTCTTGTCGAGGTTCTCGGTGGTCAGGTCGTCGAGCAGCAGCACCGTCGCGCCATGCTTGGCGAAGTAGTGCTTCAGCGCCAGCACCTGGCGGCGGTAGCGCAGCGAGCTTTGCGCGAGCAGGCGAATCTCCGACAGGCTGTCGATCACCACCCGGCGCGGCTGCGCCCGTTCCACCGCCTCGAAGATCATCCGGGTGGTTTCGCCCAGCTCCAGGTCCGAGGAGTAGAGCAGGCTCTGCTGCTGCTGTTCATCCAGAAGGCTTTCCGGCGGCACCAGCTCGAAGACCTCGACGCCGTCGAGATTCCAGCCGTGCGAGCGGGCTGTGTCGCGCAGCTCTTCCTCGGTCTCGGAGAGGGTGATGTAGAGCGTCTTCTCGCCGAGCTCCGCGCCGGCGCGCAGGAAGCTCATGGCCGTGGTGGTCTTGCCCGTGCCGGGGCTGCCTTCGAGCAGGTAGACCCGCTCGCGCGCCAAGCCACCGGCCAGGATGTCGTCAAGTCCAGCAATGCCCATTGAGGCGTCGGCTTCGCCGGCTGACCCCTTCGCCAACATCTCATCTCTCTCGCAACTGCGATGGCCGAGAGCCACCTGACGCCCATGTGCCTGAACAGCTTAAGCGTTCAATCCGCTCAGGGGTTCCCCCGGCGATGCGGCGTCTTGCGAGAGGTGAAGGGCGAGCCCTTTAGGCGGAGGCGAGGGCCCCGTGGTGGCGCCGGCGCAGGACCGCGCCGACCGCGCCGAAGCCCAGGATCATCAGCGCCCAGCTCGCCGGCTCCGGCACGCCGAGGCTGTCGCGGTCGAAACCGCCCTGGGTGAAGGTCTGGGCCATGGCGATCGTGCCGTAGGAGTGGGCGCCCCAGGAACCGTTCATCGCCGTGTAGAGCTCGTAGTGCACCGGGTCGTCGGAGAACAGGTTGTACTCCGTGCCCGACGCGCCCGTGAACAGGATGCCCGGGTTCGACAGCTGCTCGGCGGCGCCCGGCCACACGACGTTGTCGAAGTAGAAGAGGCCGTCCGGGCTCGTCGACACGGTGGGCTGGTTCGGGTTGTTGACCAGGCCGGTGATCGCATCGCCGTCGACATTGCCGCTGACGCTCAGCACGTTGAAGCCGTTGACGGTGTTGAGGGTGTCGGAGGCCACGAGGTCGACCGTCGCCGAGAAGGGCGTGTCGCCCAGATTGTTGGCCGTGTAGTCGATCACCCAGGTGCTGGCCTGCGCCGCGCCGCCGCTGATCGCCAGGGCCGCAACCGCGCCCGCCGCGAACTTACCCAAACCGCTCATCAGAAATCCCCCGTGGCTGCTACAGCGCAGCTCGTTCGCCATCAGATACGGAGGCTAGTGCAAGAAGGTTGCCAAACCCTGTTGCGGCGGGATGTCGCACCGCAACAAGCGCCGTGTGCGGAGGGATTCCGCAGGGAATTCTACGCGTTGAAATTGAGCTTGAGACCCGGACGCGGCCAGCGGGCCTTGTACAGCTTGCCGGTCGAAGACGCGGTGATCCAGGCGTCCATCATGTCCGCGCCGCCGAAGCAGATGTTGGTGCAGATCAGGTCCGGGAAGGGGAAATGCTCGGTCGAGCCATCGGGGTCGAAGGCGGTGATGCCGCCGTTGATGATCGTCGCCACGCAGACCTTGCCGCCGGCTTCCACCGCCAGGCTGTCCAGCAGCTGATAGTCCGGCAGGTTGCAGATCACCCGGCCGGGCGCGAAGCCGGGGCCGGGCGCGAGCACGCCTGGCTCGGCCACGTCGAAGGCCCAGAGGCGTCCCAATTGGGTGTCCGCGGCGTAGACGGTCGTCTCATCCGGGGACAGGCCGATGCCGTTGGGCGAGATCAGGTGGTCGCGCTGGCGGCTGATGTGGCTGCCGTCGCATTTGGCGTAATAGAGGCCGCCGTACTTGCGGCCCTCGGGCGTGCCGCAGCCGTGGTCGGTGAACCAGACGCCGCCCTGTTTGTCGAAGACCAGGTCGTTGGGGCCGTGCAGGGGGCGGCCTTCGCAGCCGTCGTAGACCGTCTCGAGCTTGCCGCTCTTGAGGTCGTAGCGCTGCAGGGACCCGCCCTTGTGGCTGGCCGGCGTGGGCCCCGGGATGGTCAGGCCCTGGTTTTCGAGCCACTCGAAGGAGCCGCCGTTGTTGGTGATCCAGATGGCGCCGTCCGGGCCGATGGCCGCGCCGTTCGGGCCGCCGCCGGTCTCGACGACGGTTTCCTTCCCGCCGTCGGGCGTGACCCGGGTCAGCCGCTGGCCCTTGATCTCCGTCAGGATGATCGAGCCGTCGGCCATGGCGATCGGCCCTTCCGGAAACTCCAGCCCCTCGGTGACCAGCGCATAGTCCATGGCGTCCCCTCGTCGTTCTTGCTTGTTGCCGGCAACCCTAGCGAAGCGCTCAGCGGCGTTCCAGCACCCGGATGATGAACGGGTAGTCGTCGCCGTCGCCGGCGGGATAGGCCTTGGCGGAGACCTCGGTCCAGCGGGCCTCGTCGATGGGCGAAAGCACCGTGTCGCCCTCGATGTCGGCGTCGACGTCGGTGAGGTAGATGCGGCCGGCCTTGCCCAGCGCCAGTTCGAACAGGGAGGCGCCGCCGATCACGCAGACCTCGCGCGCGCCGTCCTCCTCCGCCTGCTCGCGGGCGATGGCCACGGCCTCGGTGAAGTCCTCGCAGACCAGCGCCCCCTTGGGCTCGAAGGAGCCGTCGCGCGACAGGACGATGTTGGTGCGCCCGACCAGCGGCTTTTTCGGCAGGCTCTCCCAGGTCTTGCGGCCCATGATCACCGGCTTGCCCATGGTCACGGCGCGGAAGTTGGCGAGGTCGGTCTTCAGCCGCCAGGGCAGGCCCCCGTCCTTGCCGATGACGCCATTGCGGGCGCGGGCGATGGGGCCGGCGGTGAGGGTGATGGGAGGCATCAGGATTCATAGCAGAGCCCGCGAGCTCGCCTCCAGCGGTTATGGTTAGCCGAAGATTAACCGGCCCCTGCGAGCCTTTGGCCATGAGCCCTGGCGACAGCGATGGCGAAGGTAGCGGCCTGGCGGTCCAGCCGGAGGGCTGGCGCCGCGTGACGCCCAGCCCCAGCGCCGGGGAACTCAAGGCCTTCTACGCCGGCGAATATTTCCAGGCCTCGCACGGCACCTACGCCCAGGCCTATTCGGAGACCGAGATCGCGCACCGAAGCCTGGTCGCCAGCCTGATGCTGGCGGCGATCGGCGAGGCGCGGGGTCAGGCGGCCGGCGGCAAGCTGCTGGAGATCGGCTGCGGCGAGGGCTGGTTCCTGTCCGCCGCGGACGCCGCCGGCTACGCGGTGCAGGGGATCGATTTCTCGCGGGCCGGCCTCGCCAAGTTCCACCCGCAGTTCCTGGACCGCGCGCGGTTCGGCGACGCCTTCGAGATCCTCGACGGCCTGATCGCGGCGGGCGAGACCGCCGACGTCTGCGTCATGGAGCATGTGCTGGAGCATGTGGTCGACCCGGAGGCCCTGCTGGCCCGTCTGCCGCGTTTGCTGAACCCGGGCGGCGTGTTGGCGATCACCGTCCCCAACGACTTCAGCCCGATCCAGCTCGCCGCGCGGGCCGCCGGCGCCGTCGACCGCGACTTCTGGATCGCGGCGCCACAGCACCTCAACTACTTCAACGCCGCCAACCTCGGCGCCTTCCTGGAGCGCGCGGGCTTTGCGGTGAAGCTCGGCTTCGCGAGCTTTCCGATCGACTGGTTCCTGCTGCACCCGGGCTCGAACTACGTCGCCGACCCGGCCGCCGGCAAGCCCGCGCACCGCGCCCGGATGGCCATCGACCTGACGCTGGCCGAGCAGGGGATGGAGGCCTACCTGGGCCTCGCCAAGGCGCTCTACGCCTGCGGCGCCGGGCGCAGCCTGACGGTGATCGCCAGCCCGAGAACCCTCTGACCATGCAGGTGCGCTACATCGCCAACGCCTGCTTCCGGATCACGCTGTCGACCGGCGAGACCCTGCTGACCGACCCCTGGTTCGACGGGCCCTGCCAGCAGACCTGGTGGAACTTCCCGCCGGTCCCGGACGCCTTGAAGGCCGAGATCTGGGCCAGCCGGCCGGACCTGATCTACATCAGCCACCTGCACCACGATCACCTGCACCCGCAGACGCTGGCGCCCTTCGACAAGGCGACGCCGGTGATCGTCGGCAAGCTGAACACGCCGAACCTGCGCAACGCCGTCAAAGCGTGCGGCTTCACGAACATCACCGAGATCCCCTTCGAGACCCGCACGCCGATCGGGCGCGGCGCCTGCGAGGCGGTGATCTTCAAGGATTTCCACGGCAACACCCGCGGCGACGAGACCCAGGTCGACTACGACCTCGACACCTCGCTCTACCTCTATGACGCCGACGGGACGCGGCTGTTCAACGCCGTCGACAACACCATTCTGCCGGCCGACGCCGCGCGGATCGCGGCCGAGTATGGCGCGCCGGACATCGCCATGCTGCCCTATGCCTCCGCCTCGCTCTACCCGATGGGCATGGGCGACTACGATGACGCCGCCAAGACCGCCGCGATGACCGCGCTTCGGGAGCGCACGCGGGGCAATTTCCGCGAGAACGTGAAGGCGCTGGGCGCCAAGCGGGTGATCCCGGCGGGCGGCGAATATGTGCTGGGCGGCCAGGCCGCGGGCCTCTCGCGCTTCCTGCCGCAGCCGCTGGCGAGCGAACTTGTCGCCGAGGTCGGGGCCGATGTCCTGGCCAAGCTCTATCCCGGGGACCTGCTCGACAGCGCCACACTGAAGGTCACCGAAGACGCGCGAGCCACGCACCGCGGCTTCACCGACGACGAGCGGGCGGCCTACGCGCTGACCCTCGCCGACCGGACGGCGAGCTTTGCGGAGACCGTGCTCCCCTCGGACCTCGCCTTCGACTGGCCACGCGCGCTGAAGAAGTGCGCCGCCAACTACGCCGCCCGCCGCGCCAGGATGGGCCTGGAGCTGGCCGCCGATATCTACCTGGATCTGCGCAAGCCCGACGGATCGCGGTCGGTCCTGTTCAAGTTCGCCACCGACCACGACGAGGCCGCCGTCGCCGCCGAGACCGGTGAGGGCGACCGCGCGCGCCTGGTCTACGAGATGGACGAGCGCCTGGCCTTCAACCTGATCACCGCGCTGCTGTCGTGGAACGCCATGGAGGCCAGCGCGCTGATCACGCTCCGCCGCTCACCGGACGAATACATGCACGACGTCCACCGCTCGATCGTGCATTTTACCCTGCTAAGCTAGCCCCTCCAGGCAGGAGCGCTGCGTGGTGTGGGGCGTGGGAGCGTTGGTGTGGCAGCGGACTACGAAATTGAGTTCGAGGAGCCCGAATTCCGAAAGTGCACTTGCTGCGGAAGGACGCTGACATCGCTGACAAGGTTCGTCCATCGACGCGGCGACGCCTTCGCCGTCTACTACCTCGATCTCAACCACGCCGATCAGCGCCCTATAGCCTACGGTCTAGTGGGGTTCGGTGACTGGGGAGCCGACAATATTGATCCAGTGGCCGCGCGGACGGCGTTCGCTTTTCAATTGGCCCTGGGCGCTGAGGCTTACGCGCTCGGGATGATAGATCCCGACGAGACCCCCTGGACGACGACTTTCCTTGGCCGTCGCCTAACGAGAGAGGAGGCGCTTCGGCACCCGTTGCTGCAGGAGGTCTTCGATCTGAGCGACCACATGGTCCAGTGTGACGAGCGGCTAATAGCTCACCTCGGCAGAGGGGCCGAGACCTAGACCGCGATCGGCGCGGCGATCTTCTCGTGCGCCTGATAGCCGCGCAGCTTGAAATCCTCGTATTCGAAGGCGAACAGGTCGTCGCGGTCGGCGATCTCGAGGGTCGGAAGGGGCAGGGGCTCGCGGGTCAGCTGCTCGCGGGCCTGGTCGAGGTGGTTCAGGTAGAGGTGCGCGTCGCCCAGGGTGTGGACAAACTCGCCGGGCTCCAGGCCGGTGACCTTGGCCACCATCATGGTCAGCAGCGCGTAGCTCGCGATGTTGAACGGCACGCCCAGGAACACGTCGGCCGAGCGCTGGTAGAGCTGGCAGCTCAGCTTCCCATCCGCGACGAAGAATTGGAACAGGCAGTGGCAGGGCGGCAGCGCCATGTCCTCCACCTCGGCCGGGTTCCAGGCGGAAACGATGTGGCGGCGGCTGTTGGGATTGGTCTTCAGGCCCTCGACCACCGCGGCGATCTGGTCGATCACGCGGCCGTCCGGCGCGCTCCACGACCGCCACTGCTTGCCGTAGACGGGGCCAAGTTCGCCGGTCTCGGCGTCGGCCCATTCGTTCCAGATGGAGACCCCGCGCGCCTGCAGCCAGCGCACATTGGTGTCGCCGCGCAGGAACCACAACAGCTCCAGGATGATCGATTTCTTGTGCAGCTTCTTGGTGGTCAGCAGCGGGAAGCCTTTGGAAAGGTCAAAGCGCATCTGCCGCCCGAACACGCCCAGCGTCCCGGTGCCGGTGCGGTCGCCGCGCTGCACGCCGTTGGCCAGGATATCGGCCAGCAGGTCGAGATACTGCCGCTCCGGATGGTCCGGCTCGGCCGCACAGATCGGCTGAATGGCGGCGTGGGCGTTCACACCGCTAAAAGCGCAGTGATTCGTGACGATCTCAAACGCGGCGAATCAGTTGCTCACAGGGAATTGCGTCTCATCCCGCAAACCCGCCCTCATCCAGGAAGTCCTGCTCCTCCGGCGTGGTCACGCGGCCGAGTGCGTGGTTGCGGTGCGGGAAACGGCCGAAGCGGGCGATGATGTCGCGGTGGATGGTGGCCCATTTCAGGTCGTCTTCGATCCCCGCCTCGGCGACGAGCGCCAGGCCATAGTCCTGGTCGGCGATGTCCTCGGAATGCTCGAAGGGCAGGTAGAAAAAGTTGCGTAAGCGCGGGTCCACCTGCCGGTCGAAGCCCCGCTCGATGGCCGCGCGGGCGATCGCCCGCGCCTTGGGATCGGTCGCGAAGCTGTGGGCGGAGTTGCGGTAGAGATTGCGCGGGAACTGGTCGAGCAGGATCAGCAGCGCCAGCGCCCCGTCCGGGGTCTCGGCCCAGGCGTCGTATTCGCTGCGCGCCGCCCTGTGGTGAGTCGACTCGAACTTCAGCCGGATCGCCTCGTCGAAGGCGATGACCTTCTTGAACCACTTGCCCGGGCCGGCTCCCAGCCAGAAGCCGACCACGTCGTTGGGGTGGGCCGTCACGTCTGTGCGCTGCTCCTTTGATGAAGATCAGGGAACGGGACGTTCAAGCGTGGTTCAGGGGGATCAGCAATAGTTGGGTCGCAAATGACGCAACCTTTGGGCGGTTTGCGCCCTTGGAGCGAGACCATGAAGACGAAACTCACAGCCACACTTGCTGTCCTCCTGCTTGCCGGCGCCAGCGGCGCGGCGATGGCGCAGGACCGCGACCACGGCGAGCGGGGCCAGGCCGCCCCGCAGGCCCATCCGCAGCCGCAGCACGCGGGCCCGCCGCCTGGCGGCGGCGGCCACCCGGGCGGCCCGCCGCACATGGAAGGCGGCCAGCGCGGCCCCGGCGCCCGCGAATCCGGTCCCGGCGACCATGGCGGCCCGCCGCCCGGCGCCTTCCGTGGCGGCCAGGAGCGGGCCCAGCAGGCTCCGGCCGGCGCGCCGCAGCACTTCAACCGCGACGCCGGCCCCGGCCCCGGCGCGCCCCGCCAGTTCGACCAGCGCCGCGGCGAACAGTTCCCGTCCGGCCGCGCCGATACCCGCGGCGCCCAGTTCGGCGGATCGCGTGGCGCGCCCCAGCACTGGCAGCCGGGCCGCTTCCCGCCGGTGATGTCGGCGCAGAACCGCTTCCGCGCCGGCTATTACCGGCCGCCCTATGGCTACTATTCGCGCGCCTGGGGCTTCGGCGACTTCTTGCCCCGGCCCTGGTTCGCCCGCGACTACTGGCTGGACGACTTCCTCGACTTCGACCTGCCCTATCCGCCGCCCGGCTACACCTGGGTGCGGGTCGGCCCCGACGCCCTGATGATCGACCGCTTCACCGGCCGCATCGTCCAGGTGGTCCGCGAGATCTTCTGGTAGCTTTAGTCGAGGTAGCCCGCCGCCTTCAGCGCCGCGATCGAGGTCGCGGCGCTGGTGTGGTGGATGAACAGGCCGCCAGCGTCTTCCCAGAGCTTGCGGTGCTGTTCGCGGTCGTCGACCAGGACGTCGCCCGGCGCGCAGTGCTCCCGCTTCATCGCCGCGAGCGTGGCGATCAGCGGCACGCCGGGGAAGTGCCTGGCGGCCCAGGCGCGCTTCTGTGGCTCGGCCCATTCGCCGTGCGGCATGCCGGTCAGGATGATCGGACCCTTGGCCTCCACCGCCGCGTAGAGCTGCATGGCGTCGGGCATCAGCTCCAGGTGCTCGAAGAAGCCGTCGGCGCGGGCCAGCGCTCTCCAGAACGCCGCCACGCCATGGCGCCGCTCGAACGCGTCGGGCGGCATGCCGAAGATCGCCCCGGCCGCCTTGTCGAAATCGGCCAGGACCCCATCGCAGTCGAGGTAGATCTGCTTCCTCACTCCGCCTGAACTCAGCCCGCCTGGCAGGCCGGGCAGAGGCCGCGGGCCTCCAGCGTCACGGAGGAGACGGCATAGCCCCGGGCGGCGGCCGCGGCGCGGCCGGGCGCGAAGTCCGGCTCGAACTCCTCGGCCGCGCCGCAGCAGCTGCAGATCAGGAAGGCCGCGGCGTGGCTCTCGCCCTCCAGCCGGCAGGGGACGTAGGCGTTCAGGCTCTCGATCCGGTGGGCGAAGCCCAGGCGTTCGAGGAACTCCAGCGCGCGGTAGACGGTCGGCGGCTTGGCGGGCTCGCCGCCCTCGCCGAAGGCGGCGATCATGTCATAGGCCTTCTGCGGCCCGTCGGCCCGCAGCAGCAGCTCCAGCACGCGGCGGCGCGGCGCGGTCAGCCGCTCCTGGGTGTGCTCGCAGCGCCGCTCGGCGTCGGCGAGCGCGTGACGCAACGCATGGCCCTTCAGCCCCGGATGGGCGCCGTCCTCATGGTGGCAGTCCGGCGAATGCATGGCGGTCAGCTAACGCCCCCGGCAGGCGGGCCGCAACCGTCTTCCGGCGCGGCGAAAAAAGCCCGCGGAGCGATCCGCGGGCTTTTGATTGTCTGAAGTTCGCAGACCGTCCTAGACGTCGTCGCCCTCGGAGGCGGTGGTGATGTCGCCGCGCGGGGCGCGGCGGCGGCGGGGCTTGGGCGTCTCGTCGGCGCTCTCGGCGCGGGGCGTAGGGGCCTGCAGGAAGGCCGGCGCGTGGCTTTCACCGCCGTCGCTGTCGCGCAGGACGCGAGCCTTGCGTTCCGGAGCCGCCTTGGGCGTGGCCAGCGGGGCCTGGGCCTGCGGCTCGACCACGGCCAGCGGATCGCGTTCGGGACGGTCGTCACGGTTGCGCTCGAAGCGCGGCCGGTCCTCGCGCGGGCCGCGGTCGTCGCGGTCGTAGCGGGGGCGGTCGTCACGAGGCCTGTCGTCCCGGGGACGATCATCCCTGGGGCGCTCGTCTCTGGGCCGCTCGTCTCTGGGCCGATCGTCACGCGGCCGGTCGTCTCGCTGCCCATCCCTGGGCCGATCGTCACGTTGCTGCTGTTGCTGACCGTCGCGCGGCCGCTCGTCGCGCCAGGGGCGGTCGCGGCGGCCCTGGCCATTGCCGTCGCCCCGGTCGCGGTTTTCGTAGCGCGGGCGGTCGTCGCGCGGCTGTCCATCCCTGGGCCGGTCGTCTCTGGGGCGATCGTCTCTGGGCCGGTCGTCGCGCTGTTGCGGCTGTTGCCCGTCTCGTTGTCCGTCTCGTTGCCCGTCTCTGGGGCGTTGCTCGCCGTTCGCCTCGCGGGCCTGCCAGGACTCCGGCGTGTCGCCGGCCTCGGCGGAGGCGGCGTCGGCGGCCTCGGACTGCGCCTGGGCGGTCTCGTCCTCGAAATCGATGTCGAAACCGGAGGAGAAGTGGTCGCGGCCGAGGATCTCGCTGGCCGGGCGCGTGGGCTGCATGGCGCGCAGCAGGCGGAAATAGTGTTCGGCGTGCTGCAGATAGTTCTCGCCGAGCACCCGGTCGCCGGCGGCCGACGCGTCGCGCGCCAGCTGCTGGTATTTCTCGAAGACGTGCTGGGCGTTGCCGCGGACCTTCGACCCCTCGGGGCCGTTGGAATCGAACGCCCGGTTGGCGTTCTGGGCCTGCGGCTTGCCGCCGCCTCCGCCACCCCCGCCGCCGCCGCGATTGCGACCGCGCTGACGCTTCATACCCTTGAAATCTCTCATTATTTGATAACCGTCTTGGTTTCCCTGGGGCCTGACCTTTTAGGCTCGGCCTGCATTAGCCTTCAGCGGGCCATCTTTGGTTTGGGGGTTGGGCGCCTGGCCCGGTTTCGATTGTCGAAGACTTTTGAGTGTTCCCCGTCACCACCCGGAGCTTTTCACGCGAGAGGCTTGGGAGCCGTCGCGCCCCTCGGGTCCGGCGTGCGTCCTTCGCGGGACGCCTCTACCTGAAGCCGAAGATTTTGGATGGAGACACTACTTAACTAGCGAGTCGGACCTTAGTTTCCAAGGGCTTTTTCACGCCTGCGACAACCCTGTCCCGTTCGCCGAGGTCCTTGAGGGTCTGGACGCCCTGCGCGCCGGCCTCGCGGAACAGGGCCTCGACGGCGTCCTTCTGGTCGAAACCGATCTCCACGGCGAAGCGGCCGCCGGGCTTGAGCACCCGCAGGATCTCGGGCGCGAGGGTGCGATAGTGCATCAATCCGTCGTCGCCGCCCTCCAGCGCCAGGCGGGGTTCGTGGTCGCGCACCTCCGGCTCCAGGGTCTCGATGACGTGGCTGGCGATATAGGGCGGGTTGGAGACCACCAGGTCGAAGCGGTCGCCCTCCAGGCCCGCCGTCCAGTCACCGCGCAGCAGCGCCAGCCGGCCCGCCAGGCCCAGATGGGCGGCGTTGTCCCGCGCCACGGCGAGCGCCTCCTCGGAGACGTCGATCCCCAGCCCTTTGGCGGCGGGCCGTTCGGCCAGGATGGAGAGGATGATCGCCCCGGAGCCGACGCCCAGGTCCAGCACCGACCAGGCGGCGTGCTCGGGGAAGTCGCGCAGCACCCATTCCACGACGGTCTCGGTGTCGGGACGCGGCGTCAGCACGTCGGGCGTGACGTTCAGCATGATCTTCCAGAAGCCCTTGCGGCCCAGGATGTGGCTGACCGGCTCGCGGTGCTCGCGGCGGTTGAGGTAGTCCTCGAGTCTGGCCTCCTGCTCCGGCGTCAGCGCACGGTAGGGGTCGGCGACGATGTCGGCGCGGGTGGCGTCGGCGGCGGCCTCGACCAGCAGGCGCGCGTCGATCACCGGCCCTGAGAGCCCGGCGGTCTCCAGGCGCTTCTTGGCGCTCTGCCACGCCTGCAGCAGGTTCAGGCTCATGCCACGGCCTCCGGCTGCGGTTCGAGCGAAGGCGCGGTCACCGCATCGCCGAGACCCACGGCGCCGGCCGAGGTCACCCGGATATAGATGCCGCAGAACAGATTGCCGTAGTTGTCGAACAGCGCCTTGCAGACGTCCAGGTCGCGCTCGGCGCTCGTCGGGTCCACGTGGGTCGCGGCGCAGCGCACGATCGGTTTGAACACTTGCGCCCGCGCCCAGCCGACCATCAGGGGCTTGCCCGCCCAATCGTTCTCCGCCCAGGCCGGCCAGCCCTCCACATAGAGGTTGGCGCGGAAGCGTAAGGGGTCGAGCTCGACGCCCATCCGCTGGCCAAGGTCGCGGACGCTGGCCAGGTTGACGATGGAGACCTGGCCCAGCGGGTGGTCGGTGAAGCGGTGTTCGGCCGGCGCCTTCAGCACCTTGAGCTTTCCGCGCACGTCCTCGCCCAGCAGCTCGGTCAGCCAGGCGGCGAAGGCGTCGCAGGCGGCGGGATCGCCCATGCGAGCGGCGAACTCGCGCCCGTCGGGGCCGGTGACGCGCAGGACGTCGGTGGCCTCGTCATAGCGGGTGCGGGCGGCGGCCACCTTGGCGATCTGGGCCAGGACGGTGAACTTCTGCTTGGGCACGAAGGCCGGTGCGGCGGGATCGAAGCCGCTGGGCCCGTTCTCCACCGCCCACAGCCGGTCGAACGGAAACCCCTCGCCCGGCGCGAGCTGGACAGCGTCCAGGGCCTCGGGCGTGAAGCCCTTCACCGGGTGGCGGAAGATGGCCGCGACGTGACCGCTCATGCGGGAGGCCTTGCCGCAAGCGGCGGCCGGGAGCAAGCAGGCTCAGGCGTCCAGCGTCACCACCTCGCCCCTCAGATCGCCCCCGTCGCGGGTGACGCAGAGCGCGGAATACTCCGGCACCTCGACCCAGGTGGCCACGTCGCGGGTGAGCGGCTCGGAGGCGACGATCACCGCGTCGGCGCCCTCGGGCCCGCCGATCATCTTCCATTCGCCGTCGTGCAGCCCGTAGTCGCGGCCCAGCGTGTACCACTGGCTCAGGAACTCGATGCCGCCCTGGAACGGGGCCACGTCGAAGCGGCCGAAATCGAAGGTGAAGCGGGTGGCCACCAGGTTCTTCCCATCGCCGAAGATCAGGTTGACCGACGAGGAGCGGTGGATGCCGTGGCGCTCGCGGATCTTGCGCAGCGTCGTCAGGGTCTGCTCGATGGCGCGCAGGATCTCGACCGTGGTCAGCGGCCCCTCGGGGTTCTCCAGCGCCGAGACCACCATGGCGTAGATCCAGGCGGAGTCGGCCGAGCCGTGGATGCGGCGCGCGAACTCCGGCCTGATGTGCTCCACCAGGTCGAAGCGCATCTGCTGGAAGCCCGACAGATCGCCGTTATGGGCCATGACGATGGGCAGGCCCTCGAAGTGGAAGGGGTGCACGTTCTCGATATTGACCTGGGTGTCGGAGCGGTAGGGGACGCCCCGCAGGTGGGCCACCACCGCGCGGGCCTGCAGCTTGCGCGCCATGGCCTGGACGTTGCGGTCGAAGATGGCGACCTGGGTGTTGCGGTAGCAGAGCGGCGCCTCGGGTTTCGGCCAGTCCGGATCCCAGGCGGCGAAGCCGAAGCCCGCGAGGTTCAGCATGGCCAGCATCTGGGCGTCGACGGTCTGCTTCAGCAGCGAGCTGTCGGGCGCATAGAGCAGGTCGTCTAGCAGCACCGGCGGCCCGAGATAGCCCAGCATCCTACACATGGGCGGCCTCTCCGGACGCGCGCCGGGCGTTGAGCGCGGCCATGCTGCGCTGGCGCCCCTGGCGGCGCGACAGCGCGCGCAGGTCGGCGGTGAGTTGCTTGCTGACCATGTCGACCAGCTTGACCGCGGCGGAGCCGGCGTCGGCCTCCAGCTTGGCCATACGCTCCTGCGGCAGGTGGATCAGGATGGCGTCCTCGCGCACGTCGAGCTGGGCGGGCTGCGGGCCGCCGTCGATAGCGGCGACGGCGCCGACGATCTTGCCGGGGCCGTGGATCAAGAGCTGCTCGATGCCGCCGCCGAGCGGCAGGCCGGTGCGCACCGCGCCGCGCAGGATCACCCAGAGCCCGTCCGGCGGCGAGGCGGGGGCGGCCAGCACCACGCCCCGCGCCGCGTCGGCGACGGCGGCGGCGCGCAGCAGCTGGGCGATCTCCTCGGGCCTGAAATGGCTGAACTGGTGCAGGGCCTGCAACATGGCCGCCGCGCCGTCCTTGGCGCGGGCCTTGGCCGAGGCCTGGGCCGGCGGCGCGGGGCGCATCTCGGCGGCGCCGGACGGGGTCTGGGCGATCGCGGCGATGGTGCTGCGGGTCCTCGCGCAGGCCAGGTGACGGATGTGGCGGGCAAGGCCGGTGGCGGCCGCGTCGCCCATGAAGATCAGCCGCTCGAATTGTTCGCGGGCCAGGAAATGGCCGCTCGTCGCCTCGACCGCCTCGGCGGTGGCCGAGCGGCGGCCAAGGTCGATCAGGCTGAATTCGCCGACGATGTCGCCCGGCCCGACCTCGGCCAGCTGCACCAGGCCGTCGGCCAGCGTGCGGCCCTGCACGCGGATGCGCCCTTGCGCGATCACATGCATGCCGTCGGCCGGGTCGTTCTGGCGGAACAACAGCTCGCCGGGCTCAACGGCGAAGGCGGTCAGGGAGGCCCGCAAAGCCTCGATCAGGTCGGGCCCGATTCCTCCGGCGGCGCCTGTTTCAACATGGCTCGACATCGCGTCGCTCCCCCCAAGGCGCAGGTAACAACGGTTTCGGGGTCGCGCGCAATTGCGCCTCTCCGCTAAGCTTCCCGGCTATGGATTTCGACGCCGATTTCAAGGCCGCCCTGGAGGCCCAGAACACGGGCCGCACGGCGGAGGCTGAGCAGGCTTACCGCGCCATCGTCGCCGAGACCGACCACCTGGCTTCGCTGCACAATCTGGGTGTGATCCTGGAGCGGACCGGCCGGGCCGAGGAGGCCGCGGCGGTCTATGGCCGGGCGGCGCGGGCGGCGCCGGACGACCCCAGGCCCGTCCGCACGCTCGCCGCCCACTACCGGATCATGCGCGACTTCGCGGCCGCCGAGCCGCTCTATCGCCGGGTGCTGGAGCTGACGCCCGGCGATGACGATGCGGCGGTCGAGTTCGCCATGGTGCTGCTCGCCCAGGGCCGCTTCGCCGAGGGCTGGGCGCTGAACGAGCGGCGCCCGCCCCGCCAGCAGTTCCTGAAGCACGACCTCAGCTTCCCGGAATGGCGGGGCGAGCCCTTGGCCGGCAAGCGGCTGTTCGTCTGGCGCGAGCAGGGATTCGGCGACCAGATCATGATGGCGCGCTTCCTGACCCGGCTGGGCGCGGCGCAGATCACCTACGCCGGGCCCGCGGCCCTGCAGCGGCTGTTCGAGCAGCTCGGCGTCAGCTTCATGCCCTTCGGCCAGGGGCGCTTCAGCGTGCCGGAGAGCGACTACTGGTGTCTGCCGCAGTCGCTGCCGGCGCGGCTTGGCGCGACGCCGCAGACCCTGCCGCAGCCGGCCTATTTCAGCGGCCGTCCGGCGGCGTCCGGCGCACGGATCGGCGTCGTCTGGAAGGGCGAGGCCGCCAACGCCAACAACCGCTTCCGCTCGCTCCCGCCCGAGCAGGCGCAGCGTCTGCTGGCGCTCCCGGGCGCGGTCAGCCTCGACCCCGCCGACAGCGGTGCGGCGGACTTCCAGGCGACGGCGGACCTCATCGCCGGCCTCGACCTGGTGATCAGTGTCGACACCGCCACGGCGCACCTGGCCGGCGCCATGGGCCGTCCGGTCTGGGTGATGCTGGCCCGCCACGCCAACGACTGGCAGTGGCCGCGCGAGGGCGCCTCGCCCTGGTATCCCAGCGCGCGGCTCTTCGCGCAGGCGCGCGCCGGGGACTGGGCGCCGGTGGTGGACGCGGTGTGCGAGGCGGCGCGGCGGGAACCAGAAGGCGCAGGTTCGTCTTGATGCCCTGAACGACGACTTCGGGGCGAGGATGACGGCCAGCCAAACTCCAGCCCGCGCCCCGCGCGCGCCGCATCTGCGGTTCGGCCGCTGGAGCGCCTTCCTGGCGGGCGCGGCTGCGGGGCTGGCGACCGTCGCGGCGGACGGGGTGCTGCTCAAGGCCCTTAAGCTCGCCACCGTCCAGCCGGCCGACGATGTGGCCGAGGTCAGCGCGCGCAGCTGGAAGCTGATCGCCCGGCGCACGCTCAAGGAATTCACCGAGGACCGCATCCCGGCGGTGGCGGCGGGTTCGGCCTTCTACGCGCTTCTGGCCCTGTTCCCGGCGCTCGGCGTCTTCGTCTCGCTCTACGGCCTGGTCGGCGACCTGCAGGGGGCGCAGCGCCAGATCGCCGACCTGCAGGGCCTGCTGCCGGCCGGCGGCGTCAGCGTGCTCAGCGAACAGATCGCGCGGCTCGCCATCACCTCGCACGCCAGCCTGGGCCTGACCTTCCTGGTCAGCCTGCTGCTGTCGGTCTGGACCTCCAACGCCGGGATGAAAGGCCTGATCGGGGGCTTGAACGTCGCCTACGAGTGCAAGGAGAAGCGCAACTTCTTCGTCCTCAACCTGGTGTCCCTGACCTTCACCGCCGGCGCGATCCTGTTCACCACCGCCGCCATGGCCGCCGTCGTCGCGGCGCCGGAAGTGCTGTCGTGGCTTGGCCTGCGGGCCTGGGCGAGCGCCAGCCTCCTGCGCTGGCCGGCCATGTTCTTGGTGGCGGTGGGCGCCCTGTCGATCCTCTATCGCTTCGCCCCCTCGCGCCCCCACGCCCGTTGGCGCTGGATCACGCCGGGCGGGGTGCTGGCGGCCGTGGCCTGGATGGGGATGAGCGTGGCCTTCTCGGCCTATGTCGGCCGCTTTGGAAGCTACGACCGCACCTACGGCTCGCTGGGCGCCATCGTCGGCTTCATGACCTGGATATGGCTCTCCCTGACCATCGTGCTGGCCGGCGCGGAGTTCAATTCCGAGCTCGAGGACCAGGTCGGCGCGGAGCCTTGAGCCGCGGTCGTCGGCCGTAACCGGGGCCGCAAACATTGTCGCGATGTAATCCGCGCAGGCCCTGAGGCGCGTTGCGTTGGCCGCGGCCGCGCTCTTACATGCAAGGCGATGGCGACGAACGACAACAAGGCCGGGATCCTGCCGCCAAGACGCGAGGGGGGCGGTGCGGGCGCGTCGGACAAGTGGCCGAAACATCTGGCCATTCCGGCGCTCGGCCGCGAGCACGCCGCCGACCATGAGCGGCTCAAGCAGAAGCTGAAGCTCGAGCAGCAGGCCCGCGACGACGGCGCCCACGGTCTGCCGCACAAGGACGACCGCGAGCTCAACGCCATGCAGCGGCGGATCTGCGAGGAGATCTTCCGCGGCATCGCCTCGGTGCATCGGTTCCTCGCCGAACAGCTGGCCCGCGCGGCCCAGCTCCTGGCCGGCCTGCGCCCCGCGGCCCTCGACGAGGCGCTGGAGAAATCCCGGATCGATCAGGTGGTCACGCGCTCGCTGAACGAGCACCGCGCCGAGCTGATCGACCTCAAGGAGCGCGAGCTCGACGCCCTCCTGGACCTCCGCTACTTCCGCGCCAACAACAAGCTGCAGCGCGCCGCGGTCTACCGGGCCTCGCCGCACGGCCTGGCCTCGCTGTTGGCGCTCCTGATGCTGGTGGAGTCCGGCTTCAACGGCCTGCTGCTGCGCAAGATCTCCGACGAGGGCTGGATCGGCGGCATCTTCATCGCGCTCTTGATCAGCGCGGTGAACCTGGCGCTCGGCATCGCCGCCGGCGGGTTCGGCTGGCGGCTGATGGGCCATGTGCGGTGGCAGACCCGGCTGCTGGGCGGGGCGGTGAGCGCGGCCTGCCTGACGGCCGCTGTGGTCTGGAACATCTACGTCGCCCACTTCCGCGAGGTCGCCGAGCTGGCCGCCAGCCAGTATGCTTCAGGCGCCCTGCCGCAGGCCGCGCTCGACGCCTGGCGCCACGTGCGCAGCGAGGGCCTGTTCGGGCTGCACACCATGTACAGCTGGGCGCTGCTGGTCCTGGGGCTGGGCGCGCACCTGCTGGTCAGCAAGGAAGCCTGGGATCACCTGGCCGACCGCTATTTCGACTACATGAAGGTCGATCGGCGCTATCAGCACGCCCGCGACGCCTTCACCGACGCCATGGCCGAGGTCGAGGACAATGCGCGGGCGGCCATGGAAGAGACCCTGGCCGAGCTCGACCGGGCGGTGGCGGAGAGCGAGCAGGCCGCGGCCCAGACCCGCTACGTCAACGATCAGGCCCATCAGCGCCACAGCGAGGCGCTGGCCGCGGAAGCGGAATGGGTGCGCCAGGGCGCCTCGCTGCTGCAGGCCTACCGCGAGGAGAACCTGAAGGTCCGCCACGAAGGCACCGAACCGGCCTATTTCCGCAGCTTCCCGAGCCTTTCCGACTACCGCGACGGACGGTTTGGCGAGGCGGGTGAAAAGGCCGAGCTGCACGGCTCGCTGCAGACGGTCGAGGCCAGGCTCGCGGCGTTCCGCGACCATCTCAAAGGCGCGCAGGATCAGGTCGCCGAAAACGTCCGGATCGCCAAGCGCCTGCGCCTGCACGGCGAGGGGCTGCTCGCCGTGCTTGGCGACGGCGTCCGCGAGATCGAGGCCGAGGTGCTGCAAGTCGCCGACCGGCAGGTCTCGCAACGCCGGGAGCTGGCCGCCGCGGCCATCCCCACAACCCGAGTGGCCTGAGGCCATGGCGCTGGGCCGGGGCCCGCGGCGGCGGCTTCTGTCATCGCGCCGCCGTCCGGCGTCGGCCGAGCGGGTCGCCGAGACCCGCCGGGCGCTGAAGTTCTACGCCGCCGTCGGCGTCGGCGCGGCCCTGCTGCTCGGCCTCGCGATCCTGGCGCGGCCGAAGCCCGTGGACGTGGCCACCGGCTGCGAGACCGACCAGCTGCTGCCCAAGGCCCACACGGTGCTGGTGATCGACCAGACCGACCGCTTCACGCCCGCCCAGATCAGCTACGCCAAGAAGGTGCTGCTCTACGAATACGACCGCCTGCACCGCTACGACCTCTTGACCGTGCGCGGCGTCGGCGAGAACGCCGACACGCCGATGCGCAACTTCAAGCTCTGCCGGGTGCTGAAACGCGATGAGGTCTACGGCATCGCGGTCAACGAGGACCAGGTCGCCCACCGCTTCGAGGTCGTCGCCGGCAAGCCGATGGCCCGCTACCTGGATTCGCTGGCCCGGGTCGGGGAGGCCGAAACCTCGCCGCTGGTGGAGACCTTCAGCAACATCTCCCGCGAGGAGGATTTCGGGCCGGGCGTCGGCCAGCGCCGGCTGGTGATCATCTCCGACATGGCCCAGAACAGCGCCAACTTCTCGCAGTACAAGAATCGGGGCGCGCAGGTCGCCTTGCCAAGCGACCTCGGCGTCTTCCGCCCCGACCTGAAGGGCGCGACCGTGCGCGTCCACTACCTGCTGCGCCCAAGCCTGCGGCGCCTGCAGGGCCCGGCGCACGAGGCGACCTGGCAGGACTATTTCGAGCGGGCCGGCGCGAAGGACGTCAAGTTCGGCTGGGGCGTGGGCCTCGGCGACGCCAAGCGCTAGCTGCGCCGCGTCTCAACCGATGATCCGGGGTTCTCGGATATAGTCGAAATCGCCGACGCCAGGCCAGGCTTGCCCGTCCGGATAGCGCACTTCGACGCCGGACAGGTCCCGCTCCGCCGCCAGCCACATGTTGACGCCCATCAGCGTGTTTCCGAATTTCGACGCCGCGCTCTGGGTCAGGACGAAATGGGTCGTCGAGCCGCACTCGGCGCAGAAATGGACTTCGGCGTTCGGGGCGTCCTTATCTGCTCGGCAGTAGCCTGTCGTCGGGCCGTCGACGCGCACCTCCGACGGGTGGAAATACCCCCAGCGAGCGCCCGCCTTCGTGCAAAGCGTGCAGTTGCATTCGTTGATGTATTCCGGTCGCCGCTCCAGCGTGAGGCAGACGTGACCGCAAAGGCAGGAAAGCGTCATCGGGTGACTACCATGGCAAGAGGACCGCTCGGACCGTCGCGAGCATAGGCCCTAGCCGAACTCGTCTTCCAGCGCCGACAGCCTTGCCGCCTGATCCTCGGCGATCAGCGGGTCGATGACGTCGTCCAGCGCCTCGCCCTCCATGATCTTGGGCAGGTTGTAGAGGGTCAGGTTGATGCGGTGGTCGGTCACTCGCCCCTGCGGGTAGTTGTAGGTGCGGATGCGTTCGGAGCGGTCGCCGGAGCCCACCTGGCTCTTGCGCGCGTCGGAGCGGGCGGTGTCCAGCGCCTCGCGCTGCTGGTCGTAGAGCTTGACCTTCAGCGCCTTCATGGCGCGCGCGCGGTTCTGGTGTTGCGACTTCTCCGAGCTCGTCACCACGATGCCGGTCGGCAGGTGGGTGATGCGCACCGCCGAGTCGGTCTTGTTGACGTGCTGGCCGCCGGCGCCGCTGGAGCGGTAGGTGTCGATGCGGATGTCCTCGGTCTTGATGTCGATCTCCACGTCCTCGGGCTCGGGCAGGACGGCGACGGTGGCGGCCGAGGTGTGGATGCGCCCTTGCGCCTCGGTGGCCGGCACGCGCTGGACGCGGTGGACGCCGCTCTCAAACTTCAGGCGGCCGAACACGCCGTCGCCGGTGACCGCGGCGATGATTTCCTTGTAGCCGCCGGCGTCGCCCTCCGAGAGGCTGTCGATCTCCACCCGCCAGCCGCGCTCGGCGGCATAGCGCTGGTACATGCGGAAGAGGTCGCCGGCGAACAGCGCCGCTTCGTCGCCCCCGGTGCCGGCCCGCACTTCCAGGATCGCCGAGGCGTTCTCGTCCTTGTCCTTGGGCGCCAGCAGCAGCGCGACCTCATGCTCCAGGACCGGCAGGCGGGCCTTCAGCGCGTCCAGTTCGTCGCGGGCCATGGCGGCCATCTCGGCGTCGTCGCCGGCGGCCATCTCCTCGAGTTCGGGCCCCTCGGCGCGGGCGCGCTGCACCGCTTCGACCGCCTCGACCACGGGTTTGAGCTCGGCGTGCTCCTTGCCCAGGCGCACGATCTCCTGGCCGTCGGTCGCCGCGCCCATCCGCGCCTCGATCTCGCGGAAGCGGTCGAGCACCTGATCGAGCCTGGCCTGGGGAAGTCGCAAGGGTCTGGACGCCTTAAGAGAAGGGGAGCTTCCTTAGCCTTCCGCTGTCCGGATGCCAAACCGGCGGCGAGAGGGAGGGCCCCATGTACCATGAGGGTAACCGCGCGCTGCAAGACGCCTTCGGCAGCCGCGCGCTCGCCGACCGCCTGGACGAGAAGCTGCGGCGCAGCCAGTTCAACGACGACGACGCGGCCTTCATCGGCTCGCTCGGCTTCTTCTTCCTGGCGACGGCGGATGCGCAGGGACGGCCGGACTGCTCGTTCAAGGGCGGGCCGCCGGGGTTCGTCCGCGTCGCGGCGCCGGACCTGCTGGTGTTCCCCGACTACGACGGCAATGGGATGTTCAAGAGCCTGGGGAACCTCGGCGTAAACCGCCACGTCGGCATCCTGTTCATCGCCTTTGGCGAGGCGCCCAAGCGGCTGCGCTTGAACGGCGTGGCGCAGGTCGTCGGCGACGACCCGCTGATGGCGGATATCCCCGGCGCCCAGCTGCTGGTGAAAGTCACGCCGGTCGACATCTTCCCCAATTGCCCGCGCTATGTGCCGAACCTGGCGTTGGTCGAGCCGTCGGCCTACCTCCCCGACCCGGAGGCGCCGCCGCTTGAGCCGAAATGGAAGACCTTCGAGATCTTCAGCGACGTCGTCCCGGCCCGCCGACGCTAGTCCGGTCGCCGGAACATCGCCGCCGGGCGCCCGTTAAGACGCCTCGTAGCGTTGGAGACCGCGATGGCAGGCGAACGGACAGGACTGAGTGGGAAGGCCGTGCTGATCGGCCTGATCGCCGCGGTGCTGGTGGGCTTCACGGTGCTCTTGCTGCTCCACGCCCGGCAGAACCAGCCGCTGAGCACCGACGCGGTGCCGAGCGCGTCCTCGGCGCTCGCCGCCTCGCGCTAGCAAAAAGGCCTCCGCCCATCGCTGGGGGAGGCCTCAACGCTCACGCCCGGAGGCGCGGAATGGCTTAGGCGCGGACGCCGCTCAGCGGAGCGTTGCCGAAGGCGCCGAGCTTCACGTTGCCGGTCATGGCGTCGCCGGCCACGGTGGCCGAGAACTCCAAGGTCATCGGCATCGGCTGGGTGATGTTGGCGCTCCAGGTGAGGGTGTCGCCGTCGACCTTGCCGCTGACTTCGCTGTCGCCCATGCGGCCCGAGGTCTTGCCGGTGAAGGTGTCGCCGTTGGTGGTGATCGAAGCGGTCACCTCCTGGGCGCCCATCGGCGTGTTGATGGTGATCTTCCAGTTTCCGTCGGCTGCGGCCATGGTCTCGCTCCCAAAAAAGGCAGCCGCACCTAAGCGCGGATGCGAGAGCCGCGCAAGAGTGACACGGGCGTCATTTTTTAGATCCTCCCCCGCAGGGGGAGGGGGACCGCGCAGCGGTGGAGGGGGTTTCAGCCACCGACTCAGGAGATGGAACCCCCTCAGTCTGTCTTCGCAGACAGCTCCCCCTGAGGGGGAGCATCTCCTGGTCTACTCCGCCGCTAGCGGCGCCTCGGCGGCCTTCAGCGCCGCCGCGCGGGCTTCGACGAGGCCGACGATGTGGTCGACCATCTGGTCGTTGTCCATCTTGTGGTCCGGGCGGCCGGCCACATAGACCATGCCCGAGCCCTTGCCGCCGCCGGTGAAGCCGAGGTCGGTCATCAAGGCCTCGCCCGGGCCGTTCACCACGCAGCCGATGATCGACAGACTCATGGGCTGGGCGATGTGGGCCAGCCGGGCCTCCAGCGCTTCCACGGTCTTGATCACGTTGAAGCCCTGCCGCGCGCAGGAGGGGCAGGCGATGATGTTGACGCCGCGGTGGCGCAGGCCGAGCGATTTCAACAGGTCGAAGCCGACCTTGATCTCCTCCACCGGGTCAGCCGCCAGGCTGACGCGGATGGTGTCGCCGATCCCGGCCCAGAGCAGGTTGCCCATGCCGATCGAGGACTTCACGGTCCCGGTGCGCAGGGCGCCGGCCTCGGTGATGCCCAGGTGCAGCGGGCAGTCGATGGCCTCGGCCAGCAGGTTGTAGGCGGCCACCGTCATGAAGACGTCCGACGCCTTCACGCTGATCTTGAACTCGTGGAAGTCGTGGTCCTGCAGGATGCGGGCGTGGCGCAGCGCGCTCTCCAGCATGGCGTCGGGGCAGGGCTCGCCGTACTTTTCCAGGAGGTCGCGCTCCAGCGAGCCGGCGTTGACCCCGATCCGCATGGAGCAGCCGTGATCGCGCGCCGCCTGGATCACGTCGCGCACCCGGTCGGGACTGCCGATGTTGCCGGGATTGATCCGCAGGCACGCCGCGCCGGCCTCGGCCGCCTCGATGCCGCGCTTGTAGTGGAAGTGGATGTCGGCCACGAGCGGGACCTTCGAGGCCTTGACGATGGCCCGGAACGCCTTGGTGGAGTCCTCGTCGGGGCAGGAGACGCGCACGATGTCGGCGCCGGCCTCCTCCAGCTGGCGGACCTGGTCGATGGTCGCCTGGGCGTCGGCGGTCAGCGTGTTGGTCATCGACTGGACGGTGATTGGCGCATCGCCGCCCACCGGCACCTTGCCGACCATGATCTGGCGGCTCTTGCGCCGCTGGATCGAACGCCAGGGGCGCAGCGCGGTGTGGTCCTGGACGTGGTCTTTGACGCTCATGATCTTGCGAAAATAGGCGTTTGTGCGCGCGAACCCAAGCCGCGATCTCAGACGCCAGTCCAGATCGGCGCACCGCCGATCACTCGGCCGATGAGGACCGCGGGCGCGGAGCAAAGCCCGGTCAGGAACATCATGCCGTAGAGTTGCCCAAACAAGCTGGGCTGGCCTGGAATCCCCTGGTTCGCGTTCAGTTGGCGCAGAAACCGCCATTGCAGGAGGCTGGCTGCCAGCCCGAAGCCCAAGATCGCGTATGCGAGGTAGATGTTGTCCAGCCGAAGGGCCGAGACCAACACGCAGGCCGCCATCGACAAGCCGATGGCGACCATGGCGAGCGGCGCCAATTTGAGGGTCATCCGAGGCCTTTCCACGCAGCCGGGGCTGGATGGGAAACGCGGTTTCAGCCCTGCGGTTCGGCGAGCTTGCCCAGCGACACCTGGGCGGCGGGTAGCACGCCCTTCGACTGGCCCCCGACGAACACCTGGAAGCTGGCGGGCGCCGAGACCGTGGCGGTCAGGCCGGCCAGTTCCGGGACGCGGTAGGCTTCGCCCGGGCCGAACTGCCGGGCGAAGTAGATCTGGCCATCCTGGCCGCGCACGATCAGCGAGGCGGACTTCAGCGCCTGCAGGGTGACCGTCGAGGGCTGCGGCGCCACGGCGCCATAGATCTTGCCCTGCGCCACGAACACCGGCGACAGCGTCTTGGGGTCGACCGTCACCGTGTCGGTGGGGAGGCCCGGCTTGGCGACGCTGGTCGGCTTGGTCCAGGTCCCGTCGGGATTGAGCGTCGGCATGCCCGGCGTCTCGTAGGGCGGCGGCACGGTGGATTCCACCGGCGCCGGCAGGGGCGCGCCGAGCTCGACCGGGCCGGCCTTCTGGGCGGCCAGCGCATTGGCCGTGGAGCGCGGCGAGGCGGTCGGCGGCGGCGGGGCGTTGGCCAGCATCGCGCGCTGGGCGACGTTCCACAGCACGATGGCCGCCAGGATGATGACGATGCCGACGACGATGGCCGCCACCCGGGGATCGCCGCTCTGCACCACCCCCACCGGCGCGCGCAGCGGCTCGTCGAGGTTCGGCTCCTCGGCCTTGAAGCGCTCCACCGCGGCGTCGCCGTCCAGCCCCATGGCCTCGGCGTAGGCGCGGATGTAGCCGATGGTGAAGGGCCGCGAGGGCAGGCGGTCCAGCCGCATGATCTCGATGTCGGCGAGATAGGCGCGGCGGACCCGCGTCAAGTCGGCGACCTCCTCCAGCGTGAGCTTGCGCTGCTCGCGGATCGCCTTCAGCGCCTGGCCGATGTCGCTGCCGAAGTGCAGGTCGGGCGGAGTGTTGTCGATAGCCAAGCGCGTAGGACCCCGGACCTAGACCGCCGCCGAAATCTTGCGCGCCAGGGTCTCGATCTCGTTGCGCACCGACCCCGCGCTGCTCTTCAACAGCGCCGCGACGCCGCGCCGCGCGGCCTCGCGGTCGCAGGAGAGCACCATCTGCTTCACCGGACCGACCCCGGCCGGCGGCATGGACAGCCGCTCGAAGCCCAGCGCCACCAGGGCGAAGGCTTCCAGCGGCCGGCCCGCCATCTCGCCGCAGACGCTGACCGGCGTGCCGGTCTCGGCGCAGGCGCGCTGGATCTGCTCCAGCGCCCGCAGAGCCGGCGGCGACAGCGGGTCGTAGCGTTCGGCCATCCGCGGGTTCCCCCGGTCGGCGGCGAACAGATATTGCATCAGGTCGTTGGTCCCGACGCTGACGAAGTCGGTGAGCGGCAGCAGCGCGTCCAGGTGCCAGACCAGCGACGGCGCCTCGATCATCGCGCCCACGTGCAGGCGCGACGGCGCGGCGCGGCCCCGCCGCTGCGCCCAGGCGATCTCCACGTCCACCCAGGCGCGGGCGGCGCGGAACTCGTCGACGTTGGAGATCAGCGGGAACATGATCCGCAGCTCCCGCCCGCGCGCCGCGGCGATCAGCGCCCGCAGCTGCAGGCGCAGGAGCGCCGGGCGGTCCAGGCCCATGCGGATCGCCCGCCAGCCCAGCGCCGGATTGTCCTCCCGCTCGGCCTCCATGTAGGGCAGCACCTTGTCGCCGCCGAGGTCGAGGGTGCGGAAGGTCACCGGCTGGTCGCCGGCCGCGTCCATCACCCGGCCGTAGAGCGCAGTCTGGGCGTTGAAGCGCGGCATCTCCTCGGCGACCATGAACTGGAACTCGGTGCGGAACAGGCCGATGCCCTCCGCCCCGGTCTCGGCCAGGATGTCGAGGTCGACGTCGAGGCCGGCGTTCATCAAGAGCGTGATCTTGGCGCCGTCGCGGGTGAAGGCAGGCGTGTCGCGCAGCTTGGCGAACTCGGCGCGGCGTTGCCGGCGCACGTCGATGCGCGCCTGGATCGCCTTCACCACGTCGGTGCGTGGGCGCAGGTAGGCTTCCGCCGTCTCGGCGTCGACGATCACCATGTCGCCTTCGGAGACCGCGTCTCGCAGGCCCGGCAGGCGCCCGACGCAGGGGATATCCAGCGCGCGGGCGACGATCGCCGCGTGGCTGGCCGCCGAGCCTTCCTCGAGCAGCAGGCCGCGCAGCTTGGTGCGGTCGTATTCCAGGAGGTCCGCCGGCCCCAGGTTGCGCGCGATCAGGATGGCGTTGTCGGGCAGCTCGCGCGCCTCGTGGCCGTCGCCGGACAGGTGGCGCAACAGCCGGTCGTTGAGGTCCTCCAGATCGTGCAGCCGCTCGCGCAGATAGGGGTCGCGGGCCTGGCCGAGGCGCGCGCGGTGCTCGGAGCGCACGCGCTCGACGGCGGCCTCTGCGGTGAGGCCGTTGCTCACCGCGTCCTGCAGGCTGCGCAACCAGCTCTGCGAATGGGCGAACATCCGGTAGGTGTCGAGCACCTCGAAGGAGGCGTCGACCAGGCCGGCGTTGCCCTCCAGCATCTGGTCGATCTGGGCCTGCAGGCTGGCGATGGCGGCGGCGAGGCGGCGCTCCTCGGCGGCCACGTCCTCCGACAGCAGCTGCGAGGGCGCGACGGGCGGCTCGTGCAGCACCGCCACGCCATAGGCCAGGCCGTCGCCGAACCGCGAGCCCTTCAGCCGCTCGGGCCGGTGCGGCGCGATCTCCACGCCCTTCAGCGCCGCCTCGCCGATCAGCTCGCCGGCGGCGACCATCTCGGCCAGCACCATGGCGACGATCTGCAGGTCCTCGACCTCGTCGTCGGTGTAGTTGCGCGCCGTGCGGTTCTGGACGACCAGCACCCCGATGGCGCGGCCGCCGCGCAGCAGGGGCACGCCCAGGAACGCGTGGTAGGGGTCTTCGCCGGTTTCCGGGCGGTAGGAGAAGGCCGGGTGCTCGGGCGCGTCGGCCAGGTTCAGCGGCCGGCCGAGCTTCATGATCTCGCCCACCAGGCCCTCGCCCGGCTTCATGCGGGTGACGTGGACGGCGGCGGGGTCGAGACCTTCGGTGGCGAACAGCTCCATGTCGCCGGCCGCGCGGCGCATGTAGAGCGAGCACACCTCGGCGACCATGGAGCGCGCGATGATCCGCACCACCATGTCCAGGCGCGCCTGCGCCGGGCCGCCGCCCGCAAGCGCCTCCCGGATCTGCCGAAGCAGACTGCGCTGACCGCGTATGGCTACCCCAGGCTGGGCCATCGGCCTTCCGGACTCTCCCTCATTCTTTTCCGCGTCCTAGCAGGTTTGTGTCGCCGAACGGAGACCGAAAGGGACGTTTCCACCGTTTGACGCCGTTGCACAGCAATCGGGCGCCCACGCTTGAGCTTTCCCTCCAGTCGACGCATCGTCGCGCCCAACGAACAGAAAACACCTGTCCTCGGGGGGACGCCATGCTGCGGAAATGGGGCTTCTTCATCCTGGGCCTGGTGCTGATCCTGGGGGGATCGGTCCTGGCCCATCAGATCGAGACCGCGGGCCACGTCTCGCTGCGCGAGGTGCGCTTCGCCGGGGACAAGGGACTGACCCAGGCTGGCCTGCTCTATGTGCCGGCGAGCGCGACGCCCGCCCATCCGGCCCCGGCGGTGCTGGTCAGCCACGGCTACATCAACACCCGCGAGATGCAGAGCCCGTTCGCCATCGAACTCGCCCGGCGCGGCTTCGTGGTCCTGGCCATGGACATGGTCGGCCACGGCTATTCCGAGGGCGCAGTGGGGCAGGTGAGGGATCTGGGCGGTCCGGCGGCGCTGAAATACCTGCAGAGCCTGCCGATGGTCGACAAGGCCAATATCGGACTGGAAGGCCACTCCATGGGCGGCGTGCCGATCACCGGCGCCGCGGCCGCCCAGCCGGACGGCTACAAGGCCATCGTCTTCGAGGGTTCGACGCCGAGCTTCCTGGGCGTCAAAGGGCCCGCGACCTACCACGACCTGGCGGTCGTCTACGGGCAGTTCGATGAGTTCGCGCCCTTGATGTGGGGCGTGCCCAAGGGCTCGCTCGTCCCGACGTCCAAGAAGCTCGCCAAGGTGTTTGGCCAGCCATCCCCGATCCTGGTCGGCAAGATCTACGGGACCATCGCCGACGGCAGCGCGCGGATCCTGGAAAACCCGCCGGTGACGCACCCCTGGGAGCACTTCAGCCGCGCCGGCGTCGGCGGCGCCGTCGACTGGTTCGAAAAGACCCTGACGGGCGAGGCCAATCCCCTGCCGCCCGGCGACCAGATCTGGCTCTGGAAGGACATCGGCACCGCGATCGGCTTCGCGGGCTTTATCTGCCTGCTGATCGGGACCTTCGAGGTGCTGCTGACCACCCGGGTCTTCGCCAGCCTCAACCACCCCATGGAGCCGGTCGCCGAGCGGCGCGGCTGGAAGTGGTGGCTGGCCGCCCTGCTGACCGCGGCGATTCCCGCGCTGACGTATTATCCGGTGATGAAGGCCGGCGTGTTCTTCTTCCCGATGCAGCTCTTCCCGCAGTCGATCCAGAACCAGCTCATCGTCTGGGCGCTCGCCAACGCCATCATCTCGCTGGTGCTGAGCTTCGTCCTGCGCGGCGGCAAGCCGGTGTTCACCCACGATTGGCTGAAGTCGGCGGGGATCGCCGTGGCGACCATCGCGGTGGGCTATCTGTCGCTGGCCGTCGTCGATGCGGTGTTCAAGGTCGACTACCGCTTTTGGGTGCTGGGCCTGCATCCGCTGGACGGGCGCCACGCCCTGATGGCGATTCCCTACGCCCTGCTCTGGGCCGTCTACTTCCTGGTGGCGCTACGGGCCATGGCGGCGAACCTGGCGGTGAAGGGCGAGGGCTTCATGTTCCAGACCGGCGCCTGGAAGCTGGCGGCGTGCCTGGGCTTCATCGTCCTGCTGGTGGTGGAGTATTCCACCCTGTTCCGCACCGGCTTCCTGTTCACGCCGACCGAGCCCCTGAACACCATCGTGGCGATCCAGTTCGTGCCGCTGCTGGCGGTGGTGGGCGCGATCGCGGCGATCACCTACCGCCGCACCAACTCCTATGTCCCGGGCGCGCTGATCTGCGCCCTGCTGCTCAGCTGGTACGTGACCGCCGGCACCGCGACCCACTGGTATCCCGGCTTCAAGCTGCCGACGCCGGGGGCGGCGAGGGCGCGGTAGGGAAAGGCCCGTTGTCATTGCAGAGGAGGTGGGCGACAGAGGTCCACCGGCTGACACGCGCCCAACGAGTCCAGGATCCTTCATGCAGTTCGACGACGTCATCCTCGGCCGCCGCAGCATCCGCGGCTACAAGCCCGATCCGGTGCCCCGGGCGCTGATCGAGGAGATCATCGGCCTGGCCATGCGCGCGCCCTCGTCGATGAACACCCAGCCGTGGAATTTCTACATCATCACCGGCGAGCCGCTCGACCGGATCCGCGCCGGCAACACCGAACGCAATCTGGCGGGCGTGCCGCACAGCCGGGAGTTCCGCATCGGCCAGGCGTTCGCCGGCCCGCACCGCGAGCGGCAGATCGGCGTCGCCAAGCAGCTGTTTTCCGCCATGGGCATCGCGCGTGAGGATGCGGCCGGCCGCCAGGACTGGGTGCTGCGCGGTTTCCGCCAGTTCGACGCGCCGGTCTGCGTGATCATCACCTACGACAAGGTGCTGGCCGACAGCGACGACACGCCCTTCGACTGCGGCGCCGTGGCGACTGCGCTCGTCAACGCCGCCTGGTCGCGCGGCCTGGGCTGCGTGATCAATAGCCAGGGCATCATGCAGTCGCCGGTCGTCCGCCAGCACGCCGGCATCGCCGACGATCAGGTGATCATGAAAAGCATCGCGCTCGGCTGGCCCGACGAAAGCTTCCCGGCCAATGCGGTGGTCTCCGAACGCAAGCCGGTGGCCGAGGCGACGGTGTTCGTCGGTTTCGGGGACTAGGCCGACGGGGTGAGCAGGGCGAACGAGAACAGCTGGGCCGACCTGCTGGCCGATGGCCGGCTGCCGCGCTTTGCGTTGATCTGCCTGGGCGTCTGGCTGAACGCCGCCGACAGCCTGGTCACCGCCACCATCATGCCCAGCGTCGGCGCCCAGCTCGGCGGCTACGCCTATTTCAGCTGGGCGACGGCGGGCTTCCTGGTCGGCGCGATCCTGGCGGGGGCGAGTTCGGGCCGGGTCTCGGAGATCTTCGGCCTGCGCGGCGCGACGGCCGCGGCGGGCGCCCTGATGGCCGCCGGCTGCGTGATGAGCGCGCTCGCGCCCGACGTCGGCACGTTTCTCGTGGGCCGCCTGATCCAGGGCCTGGGCTCCGGCTGGATCAGCGGCTTCGCCATGGTCGCCATCGCGCTGATGTTCCCGGAGCGGCATCTGGCGCGGGTGTTCGCCAGCGTGACCTTCATCTGGGGGATCGCCACGGTGCTGGGGCCGCTGTTCGGCGGCGCGGTGCTGCAGGCCGGAAATTGGCGCGACGTGTTCTGGCTGTTCGCCCTGCAGGCCGGCGTCTTCGCGGCCGCCGCGCCCTTCCTGCTGCGCGGCTCCGCCAAGGCCGGCGGCGGGCCGGGCATCCCCTGGACCCAGCTTGGCGTGCTGGGCGTCGGCGTCGCGGCGATCGCCCTCGGCGATGTGGTTCAAGCGCCGGCGCTTGCGATCGGGCTGGTGGCCGCCGGGATCGCGGTGCTGGGCCTGGTGGTCTGGATCGACCGGTTCGCCCCTGTGCGCCTCTTGCCGCACAGGGCCGGCGACCTGCGCACCGTCTGCGGCTCGGGCTATTTCGCCATGTTCGCGCTCACCGCCGCGACCATGGGCTTCGCCATCTACTGCCCGCCGATCCTGCAGCAGCTGCGCCACTTCAGCCCGCTCGGCGCCGGCTACGCCATCGGCTCGGAGTCGGCGGCCTGGACCCTGGCGGCGATGCTGGTGGCCGGCGCGACTGGCCTCTGGGACGGCCGCTGGATTCGCGTCGGCGTGATCTGCCTGGTCGTCAGCCTCGTCGTGCTGGCCTGGAGCCAGGCGGACGGGCCCTTCCTCTGGGTGCTGGCCGGCGGCGCCCTGATGGGCACGGCCTTCGGCTTCTCCTGGTCGTTCATGAGCCGCCGCCTGCTGATGGCGCTCTCGGAGGAAGACAAGGCCATCGGCTCGTCGGCCATCACCGCGGTGCGGCAGACCGGCGCCGCGGCCGGCTCGGCGATCAGCGGCGTCGCGGCCAACCTCTCCGGCTTCTCGACCGGGCTGACCGACGCCAGCGCGCGATCAACCTCGCTGTGGATCTACGTCTCAGTCATCCCGCTGGCGCTCGTCGGCGCCTGGGCGGCGTTCAGGCTGACGGGGAGCGCGGAGAAGGCGTAGGGTTCGCGTATGGAAATCCGCCGCCTGCAGCCCGGAGACGAGGATCTCCTCATCGAGGCCGTGGCCCTGACCGACGAGGACTGCCCGTCGGAGGCCGCGCCCGGCCACCTCGCCGACAAGGACCTGGTCTGCATCGTGGGCCTGGACGCCGGCGAAGTCGTCGGTTTCATCTACGGGCACATCCTGCGCCGCTTCGAGGCCACGAGCCTGTTCATCTATTCGGTGGACACCGCGCCGACCCACCAGCGCCAGGGTATCGCCAAGTCCATGCTTCAGGCGCTTGCGGCGGAGGGGCGGACAGGCCGCTGGGATGAGATGTTTGTCTTCACCAACCGCTCGAACGCCGCGGCCATGGCGCTCTACGCCAGCGCCGGCGGTGTCAGCCCGCCGCCGGACGACGTGGTGATGTTCGACTTCGCCTAGAGCTGGTCCAGCCCGTAGGCGGCGTGCAGGGCGCGCACCGCCAGCTCGGTATAGGCCGCGTCGATCAGCACGCTGATCTTGATCTCCGACGTCGAGATCACCTGGATGTTGACACCCTTTTCCGCCAGCGCGGCGAACATGGTCTTGGCGACGCCGGTGTGGCTGCGCATGCCGACCCCGATCACCGAGACTTTGGAGACCTCGTCGTTCACCGCCACGTCGTCGAAGCCGATGGTCGACTGGGCGGCGCGGACGATCTCGACGGCGCGGGCGGCGTCGCGCTTGCCGACGGTGAACTCCATATTAGCGGTGTCGGCGGTGCGCGCGTGGCTCTGGACGATCATGTCCACATTGACGTTGGCGTCGGCCAGCGCCCCGAAGATCGAGGAGGACACGCCCGGATGGTCGGGCAGGCCGAAGAGGCTGATCTTCGCCTCGTCGCGGCTGAAGGCCACGCCGCTCACGATCCGCTTTTCCATGATCTCATCCTCGTCGCAGACGATTGTACCCTGCCCCGAACCGTCAAGATTGGGCGCTTCCCCCGGCTCTACAAAACTCGACAGCACCCGCACCGGCACGTTCTGCGCCATCGCCAGCTCGACCGAACGCGTCTGCAGCACCTTGGCGCCGAGCGAGGCCATTTCCAGCATCTCCTCGTAGGAGATCTTGGCCAGGCGCCTGGCCTTGCTCTCGATGCGCGGGTCGGTGGTGTAGACCCCGTCCACGTCGGTGTAGATGTCGCAGCGCACCGCCTTCACCGCCGCGGCGATGGCGACCGCGCTGGTGTCGGAACCGCCCCGGCCGAGCGTCGCGATGCGCCCGTCGCGGGTCACGCCCTGGAAGCCGGCGATCACCGCCACCTGGCCGGAGTCCATGGCGGCGATCAGCTTCTCCGGCTCCACGTCGTCGATCCGGGCGCGGCCATGGGCGTCGTCGGCGATGATCGGGATCTGCCAGCCCATCCAGGAGCGCGCGGGCGTGCCGGAGTTGCGCAGCGTCATGGCCAGCAGGCCCGCGGTCACCTGCTCGCCGCTCGCCACCACCACGTCATATTCGTCGTCGGAAGGGTCGAGCCCCTGCGCCGCCGCGCCCGAGCCGTCGGTCCAGGCCACCAGCTCGTTGGTCTTGCCGGCCATGGCCGAGACCACCACGGCCACCTGATGCCCAGCCGCCACCTCGGCGTTCACCAGCCGCGCGACGCGCCGGATCCGCTCCAGGTCGGCCACCGACGTGCCGCCGAATTTCATGACAAGGCGAGACACGTCGCGCCGGACCCCTTCGACAAGAGGGCGCCGTTCTAACGATGGTCCGGAAGCGGCACAACGGCCTTGACCGGCAAGAGATTCGAAACTATCTAACTAACTATCAAGTGGAGGTCGAAAATGGATAGCCCCAATGTCGCTCGCATCGTCGGCGGAGACATGACGGTGTCTGACAAGATCCGCGCTCTGGATGCGGAGGGCTATCCGCGAGCCGATATCGCCCGTGTCCTGGGCAAGCGCTATCAGCACGTCCGCAATGTCCTGGAAGCCGACAAGCTTCATCCGCCGAAGGAAAAGCCCCTCGCCGCCGATCCCAGTCCTGGGGTTCAGGACGCGGGCCGCCATTTCGAGAGCAGCCAGCGTCTGTCTGTCGAGGCGGGAGGCGTCGTGCGCCTGCCGCCGGAGTTGTTGGCCGTGCTCCAGGCGAAGCCGGGCTCAGTGGTCATCGCAGAAGTCCAGGACGACGGCGTCAAACTGTTCAGCAATGGCGCTGCATGGGACCGGGTGAGAGCCCTGGTCAAACAATTCGGGATCGATCCGAAACGTGATCTGGTGGCCGAATTGATCGCGGAGCGCCGGGCCGAGGCTGCTCAGGATGACTGAGGCCGTGCTCGACGCCTCGGCAGTTCTCGCCCTGATCCAGGGCGAGCCCGGCGGCGCGGCCGTCGAGGCTCGCCTGGACCGGGCGAAGCTATCGGCGGTTAATCTGGCGGAGGTGGCGCAGCGCCTGAACGATCAGTGGCCGGACGACATGGTGGCGACGGTGCTGGCGAAGCTCCCCTGCGAGGTCGTCGATTTCAACGCGGCGCTGGCCCTGCGCGCCGGCCTGTTGCGCCGCCTGACCCGGGCGAAGGGTCTATCACTCGGCGACCGGGCCTGCTTGGCCCTGGCCGAGCGCGAGAGCGCCGCCGTGCTCACAGGGGACCGCGCCTGGGCCGAACTGGACCTTGGGGTGGAAGTCGTGCTGATACGGTGAGGTCATGAATCCCGCCGTCGTCAAATCCTCCATCGATCCTGCCGAGGTCGAGCGGTTCTCGCGGATCGCCGCCGAATGGTGGGACCCGAAGGGCAAGTTCGCGCCGCTGCACAAATTCAACCCGACGCGGCTCGCCTTCATCCGCGATCAGGCGCTGCACCGTTTCGGCCGCGACGGCGCCCAGCGGCGCCCGTTCGAGGGCCTGACCCTGCTCGACATCGGCTGCGGCGGCGGCCTCTTGAGCGAGCCCATGAGCCGTCTGGGCTTCACGGTCACCGGCGTCGACGCCTCGGAGCGCAACATCGGCACCGCGAGCGCGCATGCCGCCGAGGTCGGCGCCACCGTCGACTACCGCTGCGCCACGGCCGAGGCCCTGCTGGCGGCCGGCGAGGCCTTCGACGTGATCCTTAACATGGAGGTGATCGAGCACGTGGCCGACCCGGGCCAGTTCCTGCGCGACTGCGCCGCCATGCTCAAACCCCCCTCTGAAGGCAAAATGGGCGGCCTGATGATCGTCGCCACGCTCAACCGCACGCTGAAGGCCTTTGCGCTCGCCAAGGTCGGCGCCGAATACGTCCTGCGCTGGCTGCCGGCCGGCACCCACGACTGGAACAAGTTCCTCAAGCCCGAGGAACTGCGCGGCTTCCTGGCGGATACGCCACTGGCCGTCGACGGTCCCTACGGCGTCGTCTTCGATCCGCTGAGCGGCCGCTGGAGCCAGAGCCACGACGCCGACATCAACTACATGATGACGGTTGCGCGCGACGCGGCCTAAGTCTCGCCATGGCTGGGGAGCAAACGTCACCGATGCCTTCGTTACGCGTGCTGGGACACGCCTTCCGGGCCTGGCGACGCAACCGGCGCTGGCGCAAGCACGAACCTGAGACGCCCTACCTCGCCGACCTGCTGTCGGGCGCGCCCACCTGCCTGCACGTGGGCGCCAGCGACGGGCGCCATTCCTACGTCATGACCCAGGTCGCGCCCAAGGCGACGATCTACGCCATCGAGCCCTCGGCCTTCTCCTTCGCGGTGCTGAACCTGACGCTGGCCTGGCACGGCATCAAGGACCGCGTGACGCCGGTCCACGCCGCGGTCGGCGACAAGCCCGGCGAGATGCTGCTGATCACGCCCCGCAAGATCACCGGCCGCATGGGCCGCGCCTACGCCTTCGTCGCCGACGAGGCGCCGGTGGGCGAGGTTCGCCCCGACCTGCAGGACACCGGCATGGAGCTGCAGACCACGCCCGTCACCACCATCGACGCCTTCTGCGCCGAGCGGGGCCTGGGCAAGGTCGACTTCATCCGCATGGACATCGAAGGCGCCGAGCTGATGGCGCTGAAAGGCGCCGCCCACATCCTCGACCGCGACCGCCCCCACGTCCTCCTGGAAATCCACCCCACCATGCTCGCCGCTCGCTTCGGCGGCACGGCCGAACAGGTGATCGAGCTCTTCACCGACCGCGGCTACCGCATGTTCGCCCTCAACGGCGACCGCCTGGAAGAACGCTTCGGCGTCGTCACCGACAAGCCCTGGAAGGACTACTTCTTCATCCACCCGGCGCGGGCCGCACGCCTGCCCGACGGGGTGTTCAAGGCGCGGATGGCGGCCTAAGCACACCCTCAACACCGCTCATCCCCCGGGAAAGCGGGGTCCAGCTTTTTTGGCCGTCGGCTATCCCCGCAGAATCTCGTTGAAGGTGTCTTCGGATATCGGCTCAAAAAAGTTCAGCAGTTCGCCGTGCCGCCGAGGAGAACTCGGGAGCGCCTTGGGGTTGCCCCGGAACCATGCCCAGGACCCATCCTTCTTCCTGAACCGGTGAACGCGTGCGCTCGACGCGTCGCCTGGGCGAAAGACCGAGGCGGTGTTCGCGATGAACCGGTCTCGATCGTCGGGATGCACGAAATCCACCCCCATTTTGCCAACCAGGTCCTTGGGCTCGTAGCCCAGAATGCGGCAGGTCGCGGACACCGACAGGATCACCCCGCGGGCGTCCGCCGTGATGATGATGTCCGGTCCAAGCGCGGCGCCACGGCCGTTGGGATCCGCTCCGTCGTCACTCATTTGCGATTTCCCCCGGCGGCGCGCTTCGAGCCCGTCGCGCAAAAAGCGGCTGAACACCCAGAGCGTCAAGACGTCGTCCCATGGCCGCAACCTCAGCCGTCGCCGCAGGAAGGTCTGTCGGCATGATCGCTATTCGGCGGAGCCCATGATGGCGCATAGAGGCGCGCCGCCCTCTCGAATCTCGACCTCATGAGCGGCCGAAGGCCAATATTGTGCGCGCCGCTGGACCGGACAGCGAGCTAGGCTCGCGGGGTCCACGCCCTCTTTCGTGTATTTCGTGTATTTCGTGGTTCGTAAAGCGGGGAAGCGACCACATGACGATCCTGAAGATGCTGCTGGCGACCGTCGCCGCCGCCATCGCCGGCGCGGCGCACGCCGGGCTGACCGCGAAGCTGGACGCCGGCGTGGTCGAGGGATCGGCGAACGGCGACGTGGCCGTCTGGCGCGGCATCCCCTACGCTGGCCCCGCCTCGGGCGCGTTCCGCTGGCGCGCGCCGCAGCCGGTGAAGCCCTGGGCCGGCGCGCGGCCGGCCACGGCCAACGGCGCGGCGTGCCTGCAGCCGCATCTCAGCGACGATCCCTGGGCGCAGGTGGGCGCGCAGAGCGAGGACTGTCTGTTCCTCAACGTCTTCGCGCCCGCGAAAACCCCAAAGAGCGGCGACGCGGTGATGGTGTTCATCCACGGCGGCTCGTTCATCCGTGGCTCCGGCGGCGTGCCGCTCTATGACGGCTCGGCGCTGGCCAGGCGCGGCGTGGTGGTGGTGACCATCAACTATCGGCTCGGCCGCTTCGGCTATTTCGCGCACCCGGCGCTGACCGCCGAGAACGCCGATGGCGGCAGGCTGGGCAACTACGGCCTGATGGACCAGATCGCCGCGCTGCAGTGGGTGCAGAAGAACATCAGGGCGTTCGGCGGCGACCCCAGGAACGTCACGGTCTTTGGCGAGAGCGCCGGCGCGGTGGCCGTCCAGATGCTGACCACCAGCCCGGCGGCCAAGGGCCTCTTCGTGCGCGCCATCGCCGAATCCGGCGGCGGCACGGCGGCGGCCGCGGCGATCCGTGGGCCCGGGCTCACCTACGAGACGGTCGGCGCGGCCTGGGCCAAGGCCGCCGGCGCCCCTGACGCCACGCCCGCGCAGCTGCGCGCCATCCCGGCCGCCGAGGTGCTGAAGACCGGCCCGGTCGGCCCGATGATCGACGGCGTCATGCTCAAGCGCAGCCCGGGCGACGCCTACCGCAAGGGCGAGCAACTGCGCGTCGGCCTGATGATCGGCGGCAACTCGCACGAGGCGAGCCTGTTCGGCGAGAATGTCGCCGTCGCCAAGGCAGGCCTGGGCGCCGCCTTTCCCGCGCTGCTGGAGGAGGCCAAGGTTCATCCGTCCAAGGCCGGCGCCGAGTCCGACCTGATCACCCAGACCGCGGCGATCCAGTCCTCGCGCTACCTCGCGGAACGCAACGCCGCGTTGGGCCTGCCGTCCTACTCCTACTATTTCGACGAGGTGGCCGGCTCCGACCGCGCCAAGGCCAAGGGGACCGACCACGGCGGCGAGCTCAGCTTCCTGTTCGGCACGCGCATCGACAAGGAGGTCTGGGACGACCAGGACCGCCACGTGTCTCAGCTCACGGGCGACTACTGGACCAACTTCGCCAAGACCGGCGACCCCAACGGCGGCGTCGCCCCCCACTGGGACCCGGTCACCAAGACCGCCTCGCCCTACATGCACATCGACGCCGCGCCCCACACCGAGCACCCCACACCGCTGCAGGACCACATCGAAGCCGCCGCCGTCGCCGTCGCCGAAAAGGCCTGGGACGCGCAGAAATGAAGGCGTCCCTGCTCCTGGCCTCCGCACCAGCGGAGGCGCCCAATGCCAACACGAAGGCCACAAAGGGCACGAAGACCACGAAGAGGCGTGCGCGATCGCTGACGCAGCGGCAGGCAGGGCGCCTTCGTGATCTTCGTGCCCTTTGTGGTCTTCGTGTCGAATGACTGAGCCGCCGCTGTCGCGGCGGCTCCGAGGATGATGTGCGTGATGGGAAGGTGAGCATGCAATCCCTGATGATGGACCGGGCGCTGACGCTGCCCTCGATCCTGGAATACGCCGCCCGGTATCACCCGCACCGGCAGGTGGTGGACCGCACCGTCGAGGGGCCGATCCACCGCTACGGCTATGCGGACGCGCTTGCGCGCACCAAGCGGATGGCCAATGCGCTGATCGCGATGGGTGTAAGGCCCGGCGACCGCGTGGCGACGCTGGCCTGGTCGACGCACCGGCATTTCGAGCTCTATTTCGCGGTGACCGGCGTCGGCGCGGTGCTGCACACCATCAATCCGCGGCTGCATTCCGACCAGATCGTCTGGGTGGCGAACCACGCCGAGGACGCGTTCCTGTTCTTCGACATCACCTTCGCGGGCCAGGTCGCCGAGCTGAAGGGCCGCATGCCCCTGGTGCAGGCCTTCGTGGCCATGACCGACGCGGCGCACCTTCCCACCGATGCGCCGGGCGACGCGCTGATCTACGAGGACCTGATCGCGGCCAATTCGGCGGACTTCACCTGGCCGGAGATCGACGAGAAGCAGGCGTCGGGGCTCTGCTACACCTCCGGCACGACGGGCAATCCCAAGGGAGTGCTCTATTCGCACCGGTCCACGGTGCTGCACGCCATGGCGCTGGCGCTCCCGGACGCCTTCGACTTCTCGGCCCGCGACGTGGTGATGCCCTGCGCCCAGATGTACCACGCCAACGCCTGGTGCACGCCCTATGCGGCGCCTCTGGTCGGCGCGACCCTGGTGCTGCCGGGCCGGGCGCTCGACGGCGAGAGCATCGCCGAGCTGATCCAGAGCGAGGGCGTGACCTTCCTGCTGGGCGTGCCGACCATCTGGGTGGGGGTCGCCGATCACCTGGACCAGACCGGCGAGCGGCTGAGCTCGGTCAGGACCATCGCGGTCGGCGGCTCGGCGCCGACCGCCGCCCTGGTCGCGCGCATCGAGGACCGCCTGGGCGGCCAGGTGCGCCAGATCTGGGGCATGACCGAGACTTCGCCCCTCGGCGTCATCAACACGCCCTTGCCGGAGCACGCGGACGAGGACGCCGCGGCCGCGTCGCAGCGCAAGCTGAAGCAGGGCCGCGGCCTCTGGGGCGTCGACCTGCGCATCGTCGGCGAGGACGGCGTCGAACTGCCCCGCGACGGGGTCAGCGCCGGCGCCCTGCAGGTCCGCGGCCCCTGGACCGTCGGCGCCTATTTCAAGCACGACGGCGGCGAGGTGTTCACCGCAGACGGCTGGTTCGACACCGGCGACATCGCCACCATCGACGCCCAGGGTTATCTGCGCCTCACCGACCGGGCCAAGGACGTCATCAAGTCCGGCGGCGAGTGGATCTCCACCCTCGACCTGGAGGACGCGGTCTGCAGCCACCCGGCGGTCGCCATGGCCGCCGCGGTCGGCGTGCCGCACCCCAAGTGGGACGAGCGGCCGCTGCTCTTGGTGACGCTGCGCCCCGGCCAGACCGCGGACCCGGAAGACCTCAAGGCCCACGTCGCCGCCCGGGTCGCCAAGTGGTGGACGCCGGACGAGGTGCGGATCGTCGACGCGCTCCCGATCGGGCCCACCGGCAAGGTCCTGAAACGCGAATTGCGTGATCGGCTGGCCACAGGCGCGCCGATAAGCGCGGCCTGAAGCTGAACAGGAGCGAACCAAGCCTTTCAGACGGCGTTCCGAGTACCCAGGTCACAGTCTAAGCGGACCTGAGGAGATTGCCGCCGTGACCGCCGCCACCATCTCGCGCAAAAGACCCAAAGGCGTCCTGGCCATGGGCTGGGCCAGCTTCGAAAGCGCCGCGCGCGGCCGCACCGAACATGCCCCGACCTCCGCCGACTATCCCGACAGCGTGGTCCGCCGCACGAGCTTCACCGCCGGCGGGGGCCTCGGCTGGCGGATTTCGGCGCTGGAGACGCCCCGGGCCGCGCCCGCGCCCTGGAAGATCGTGGTGATCACCGGCGCGCCGTCCTGGGCCGAGTACTGGGCCGAGACGCTGGCCGAACTGCCGCTGGACCGCGAGATGATCGTCGTCGACCGCCCCGGCTATGGCGCGTCGGAGCCGCAGGAGCCGGTCACCGACATCCGCACCCAGGCGCTGGCGCTGGCGCCCCTGCTGAACGCGGCGCGCGGGCAGAAGATCATCCTGGTCGGCCAGAGCTACGGCGCGGCGATCGCCACCCTGATGGCGCAGGACAACCCCGGTAAGGTGGAGAGCCTGGTGCTGCTGTCCGGCTTCTTCTCCGAGCCCGGCGCCACGGCGCGCTGGCTGCTCGACATGGGCGGCAAGGCGCTGAAGCTGCTGCCGCGCGACCTGCGCCATGCGGTCATCGAATGCACCGGCCAGCGGCCGCAGCTCGCCTACGCCAAGCGCGCGCTGGCGAGGCTCTCGATCCCGATCCACATGATCCACGGCGACAAGGACGACTTCGCCCCCATCGAGGTCGCCGAGCGTCTGGCCGCCGAGACCGCGACGCGGCGGCCGATCGACTTCGTGCGCACGCCCGGCGGCAACCACTTCCTGAACGACGGCCCGGCCGAGCAGTTGATCGCCGTCCTGGAAGCCTGCATCCCGGCCCGCCAGCCCTGGACCTTCCGCTGGCCGAAACTGCCGGCGATCAGCCTGCCGGGCGTCTTTGGCCTCGGCGCGCCGCGCCAGACCGCCTGAGCCTAGATGGGGGATTTCGCCAGGAGGCCGAAGATCGCCGCCGAGCCCAGCACCACCAGCCAGGGCGGCAGCTTGGCGACCGACAGGAAGACAAACGCGCCTGCCGCCAGCAGCCAGTCGCTGGGCTTGCGGATGGCGGTCATCAAGACCGGGTTCCACAGCGCCGCGGCCAGCACGCCCACCACCACCGCGTTCAGCCCCGCCATCGCCGCCCGCGCCAGCGGCTGGCCCTTCAGCCGGTCCCAGAGCGGCAGCACGCCCAGGATCAGCAGCAGACCCGGCAGGAAGATCGCCGTCAGGGCTGTCAGCCCGCCCCGCCAGCCGCCCGGCGCCACCTCCTGGGCCGCGCCCACGAAACCCGCGAAGCTGAACAGCGGGCCGGGCAGGGCCTGCGCCGCGCCATAGCCGCCCAGGAAGTCGTCCAGGTTCAGCCAGCCCCGGCCCACCACCTCGCTCTGCAGCAGCGGCAGCACCACATGGCCGCCGCCGAACACCAGGGCGCCGGCCCGGTAGAAAACGCTGGCGAGACCGAGGCTGGGGCTGTCCAGCAAGGCCGCCAGGAACGGCAGGAGGCCGAGCAGCAGGGCGAAGACCGCCAGCGCGCCTGCCGAGACCTCCAGCGGCACGCGATGCGTCGCCGGATCGTCGGGCGGGCTCTCGCCTTGCGGCTCGCGCAGGAAGGCCGCCCCGAAGGCCGCGCCGGCCAGCAGCACCAGGATCTGCGCAACCGGTCCGTGGGCGACGATGAGGCCGAGGCCGCCGCCGATGGCGAGGCCCGCGCGGATCGGCCCGACCGCGAGCGTCCGCGCCATGGCGACCAGCGCGTTCAGCACGACCGCCGCGGCGGCGATCTGCAGCCCATGCAGCACGCCCTCGCCCCAGACCCCGTCCAGGCGCGGCGTCAGATAGCCCAGCGCGATCATCGCCGCGCCCGCCGGCAGCGTGAACCCGAGCCACGCGGCCAGCAGGCCGGCGTAGCCGGCGCGCCTAAGCCCGATCGCCATGCCGAGCTGGCTCGACGCGGGTCCGGGCAGGAACTGGGCGAGCGCCAGCAGGTCGGCGAAGGCCGCCTCGCTGAGCCAGCCGCGCCGCTCGACGAACTCGCGGCGGAAATAGCCGATGTGCGCCACCGGCCCGCCGAACGCGGTCAGGCCCTGGACCAGGAAGGCCCGGAAAACCTCCAGGGCCTTTCCTGGCCAGGCGCCGCTGCTGTCGGCGACCTCTTGCGACGCGGGCTCGTCCATCAGGTCCTGTCTTGCGGCTCGCGGCGCAGGCTGTCGATTCCTTTGACGGGCAGAAGGCGGCTGCTTTTGGACCGCGTAAAGGCGAAAGCCCCTTGGCCGGCCGATCTGATCGGCGATAAGGCTTCTCGCGAAGGCCCGGTGAGCGGGCTCAAAAGCCTAAGGAAACCGCCATGAAGGCCGCCGTGCTGCGCGAAGTGGGTCAGCCGCTCCAGATCGAGCAAGTCCAGATCAACAAGCCGGGCCCGCACGAGGTGCTGATCCGCACCGCCGCCGCAGGCCTCTGCCACTCCGACCTGCACTTCATGCAGGGCTCCTATCCGCACCCGCTGCCGGCCGTGCTGGGCCACGAGAGTTCGGGCGTCGTCGAGCAGGTCGGCTCGGAAGTCCGCACGGTGAAGCCGGGCGACCACGTGATCACCTGCCTTTCGGCCTTCTGCGGCCACTGCGAGTTCTGCCTCACCGGCCACATGAGCCTTTGCGTCTCACCCGAGACCAAGCGCGGCAAGGACGACGAACCGCGCCTGTCGGCCCCCACCGGCCCGATGATGCAGTTCCTCAATCTGTCGTCCTTCGCCGAGCATATGTTGATCCACGAGCACGCCTGCGTGGCGATCCGCAAGGACATGCCGCTCGACCGCGCCGCCCTCATCGGCTGTTCGGTGACCACCGGCGTTGGCGCGGCGATCCACACCTCCAACGTTAGGCCCGGGGAGACCGTGGCGGTGATCGGCTGCGGCGGCGTGGGTCTGTCGGCGATCAACGGCGCGGCGATCGCCGGCGCCAGCCGGATCATCGCCATCGATATGAACGCCACCAAGGGCAACCTCGCCATGGAGTTCGGGGCCACCGACTTCGTCAACGCGTCGGAGACCGACGCGGTGAAGGAAGTGATCGAGATGACCAAGGGCGGCGTCCACCACGCCTTCGAGGCGATCGGCCTGGCGAAGACCGCCGAGCAGGCGTTCAACATGCTGCGCCGGGGCGGCACCGCCAACATCATCGGCATGATCCCGGTCGGTCAGATGGTCTCGATCATGGGCGCGGCCTTCCTCGGCGAGAAGAAGCTGCAGGGCTCGCTGATGGGCTCCAACCGCTTCCCGGTCGACATGCCGCGGTTCGTGGACTTCTACATGTCCGGCAAGCTGAAGCTCGACCAGATGATCTCCCAGCGGATCAAGCTGGAGCAGGTCAACGAGGGTTTCGAGGACATGAAGAAGGGCGAACTGGCCCGCTCCGTGATCGTCTTCGACGCCTAGGACGGATTCAGGGTCGAATCTCCCTTCCCCTCGATGGGGAAGGGTCGGGGATGGGGCGTGCACACCGTGATGACGTGGCCCCGCTGTTCGGCGAGGGCGCCAACTCGCGCCCCGGCTCGACGTCGGGGTCACACCCCAACCCAACCCTTCCCCATCGAGGGGAAGGGCTCGGAAGTGGCCCGCGCCGGCGGGCGAAAGCCAATCCGCTCTAGCTCTGCAGCACCGCGCGGACGCCCGGCAGCGGGTCGTTCACGACCCGGCTTTCCAGGCCGAACAGCATGGTGGCCCGCGTCTTCGCATCATAGGCCGGCCAGCCCGGATCGCCGGTCTTGGCGAAGGCCAGCCAGGCCGTCGACATCTGGTCGGCGACCACCTGCGGCTCGTCGCCCCGGCCGACGAAGTTGCGGGCCTTTTCGACATTGTCGAAGACCAGCGGAATCTCGATGGCGTGCGGGCTGCGCAGGCGCCCCTTCGCCACCGGCGTCTCCCAGGTCAGCAGGTACATCCAGACCGGCGCGGCGGCTTGCGCCGCCTTGCGCTCGGCGAGCTTGATCGAACCCGCCCACATGCCCGCGGCGGTGGCCACGCCGGACGCCACGTGGGTCGGGCTGTAGTCCGGATAGGCGGCGCGGATGGCGGCGGTGAGCGCGTGGGCCTTGTCGCCGGCGCTGCTCTTGGCGTGCTTCTCGAGGTCCGCCTCATCGAAATTTCCGAACTTCGGATGGCCCAGCATGAACAGCGTCGACTCGTCCTTGTTGGTGCCGATCAAGAGCGGCACGTCGGCGTTGAGCGGCGAGGCGTCCGGCTCGAACGGGTCGCGGGGCAGGGCGACGCCATCCACGACCGGGGTGAAGAGGCGCATGGGCTCGCCCGGGACCTTGACGCTGGCGTGGCTGATCGCCTCGGTGGAGAGCGCGGCCAGCTTTGCCGGCGTGTCGGCGCCGAGTTCCTTCAGCACCTGGCGGGCGATCTTGTCGGCGGCGGCGATGGTCTTGCCGGTGAGGCCGGGTCCGGACTGGATCACCGCCTTGTGGAACAGGCCGCGCGCGCCCGGCATGGCCATCAGCAGGCTGACCTTCCAGCCGCCGCCGCTCTCGCCGAAGATTGTGACGTCGCCGGGATCGCCGCCGAACGCCGCGATGTTGTCGAGCACCCATTCCAGCGCCTGGACGATGTCCAGCATGCCCGCGATCCCCGACTGGGCGTAGTCTGGCCCGAACACCTCGCCCAGATGCAGGTAACCGAAGACGTTCAGGCGGTGGTTGACGGTGACCGTGACCACGTCGCCCTTCCGGGCCAAGGCGCCGCCGTCGTACATCGCCGCCCCGCCCGAGCCGTTGGCGAAGCCGCCGCCGTGCAGCCAGACCATGACCGGGCGCGCTTTTGAATCGAGACCGGGCGTCCAGACGTTGAGGAACAGGCAATCCTCCGACGACGCCGGCTCGTCCGGCGCCGGTGGATCGCCGGGCGAGGTGCGCCGCTCGCCGGGCGCGAGGCCCGACTGGATCGCCGGGGCGCCGTAGGCCGTCGCCTCGGCGGGTTCGGTCCAGGGCGCCGGGTAGGAGGGCGGCTTGAAGCGGGCGGCGCCGGTCGGCGGCGCGCCGTAGCGCAGGCCCTTGAACACATCGAGGCGCTCCTCGACGTAGCCGCGAACCGGGCCGTTCGAGGTGGCCACGACATCGCTGTGGGTGAGGGGCGCGAGCGCCAGGTCGTCCGCCATCGCTGGATCCTCCGCCGGCCTCTCGTTGTGCTCTCGGGGGCCGTGGGCCTATCAAACGACCGGTCAGGCCGAAGCGCAAGCAGCGCTGTCTACAGCTTGGGCGTCATCACCAGCCACGGCGTCGGCTTGGCCCGCCACTCCCAGACCGCCAGCAGCTGGTCCAGGTGCGAGAGCCAGACGAACCAGGGCGGTGGAGTGAAGGTCTTCGGCCCCTGGTCGACGCGCACGATGTGGTGGGTCGGCGCGAAGCGGGCGACCATCGTGGCCAGCGCATTGCGGCGGAACACGTCGTGAGTCTCGACGATCACCGTCATGCCGCCGAGCGCCGGGCTGAGCTCCGGCTGCAGGATGTCGACCTCGGCGCCCTCGGCGTCGACCAGCACCAGCGCGCGGCGTCCTGCGAAGGCCTGAAAGCCGTCGGGCGCGAACTCGCCGCCGATGATCACCCGGTCGGATACGCCGTTGCGCGCCGCCAGGTCCGCGCAGGCGAGGCGGGCCTGCTCCTCGATGTCATAGGCGTAGACCGTGACCTGCGGCGCCAGCCTGGCCATGCCCACGGCGTAGTAGCCCTCGGCGCAGCCCACATCGATGACGCAATCGATCCCGGCCGCCACGATGGCGGTCAGATAGGGGTGAAGCTCGGATTCGTAGGTGCCGAGCAGGCGCGAGATCAGCGAGCCCTCGGTGGCCTGGCTGACATATTCCATGCCGGCGAACGGCCCGCTCCAGATCTTGGCGCCCTGCTCCTTGATGAAGGTGTTGGCGAGCACGTGGGAGCGCCAGCGCGACAGCAGCCGCAGCGCCTGCTCGAGATCCTCCATCTCCGCGCCCTCGGGCCAGCCCTGCGTGCGCTGCACGATAAGGTCGGCATACTGGGTCGTGAAGCTCGAGGGCATGGCCGGCTCAGCGTCGCAGGGCGGCCGGCCCCGGGTGGGTGTCGGCGACCGCCAGGGCCGCGGGCGCGCCATGCGCCAGCAGGCCGTCGATGCGGGCCTTTTCGCTGTCGAAACGCTGCAGCTCCGCGCCGGCCAGCGCCGAGCCCTGCGGGACCTTGGCGCCGATGGGGTTCACCCGCTGGCCGTTCTTCCAGATCTCGTAGTGCAGGTGCGGGCCCGTCGCCAGGCCGGTGGCGCCGACATAGGCCACCACCTGGCCCTGACGCACGTGGACGCCCGGATGGATGCCGGCGGCGTAGCGCGAAATGTGGCCGTAGCCGGTGTCCCAGCCCTCCGAATGGCGGATGCGCAGCCAGTTGCCATAGCCGCCCCAAGGGCCGGCCTGGGCCACCACGCCGTCGCCGGCGGCCACGATCGGCGTCCCCCAGCCGACGCCGAAGTCGACGCCCTGGTGGGCGCGGGTGTAGCCCAGCACCGGGTGCTTGCGCATGCCGAACAGCGAGGTGATGTGGGCCCCGTCCACCGGGGTCTTCAGCAGGAAGCCTTTGATGTTCTTGCCGAGCTCGTCGAAGTACTCGACGTCGTTCCCGCGCGCGAAGCGGTAGAACTTCACCCCGTGGATCTCGGCGTACTGCAGGTCGCCGGCCTCGACCGTGCGGCCGGCCTCGGTGACCTTGCGGTCGAACACCAGCTTGAAGGCGTCGCCGGGCTGCAGGTCGCGCTGGAAATCGATCTTGTGGGAGAACAGTTCGGCGACCTTGGCGGTGATCTGCGGCGTGGCCCCGATGTGCTCGGCGCTTTCGTAGAGCGAGCCCTGGATGGAGCCGTCGGCGACCGTGGTTTCGTCGCGCAGCTTTTCGTCCAGCTCGCGCAGGCGCAGCGCGCCGTCGAAGCTGCGCGAGATGGTGATGGCGCTGGCCGGGCCAGTGCGCAGGGAAAGGCCGATCAGCTTGGTTTCTCCCGCCTCGCCGGCGACAGAGCCTGCGCGCGGCCTGGCGATGGCGGTTTCGATCAGCAGGCCCGCCTTGATGTGGACGGTGTCCATGGCCTTGGACAGCATCTGGACGGCGAGCGCGGCCTCGGCGGGGCCGACGCCGGCCCGGCGCACGGCGCCTTCCAGGGTCTCGCCGCGCTGCAGCTTGACCGGCACGCTCTCGGCGGGCGCGAAGCCGGCCAGGGCTTCGGCGCGGGTGAAGGCGGTGTGCTGCAGAGCCGCGATGGCGGCGGTGTCGAGGGGCGCGGCGGCTTTGGGCGAGCTGTGCAGGAGGGCGAACGCGGCGCCGGCGGCAAGGGCCACCGCCACGGTGGCGCCGGCCGCAACCGGCCGGGCATGACGCGCCAAAAGCGGCCGCAGGTCGTTGAGTTGCATCCAGCCCCCGAGCTTGAAGCCGATCTGGTTAAGGCCTGCGCGCCGCAAAGCCAACCCTTGGCGCTGACGCCAGACGCCGCAGCTTCGGCGGCCAAAAGAAGGCGGGACCAGCTTGACCGGCCGCGATCACGGCGATGTGTCGCAGGAGGTCAGAGGAGCGTCAGCACCAGCTCGGCGGGCCGGCAGAGCGCCGCGCCCTTGGGCGTCACCACGATCGGCCGCTCGACCAGGATGGGGTCGAGGATCATGGCGGCGATCACCGCCGCGTCGGAGGCCGCCGGGTCAGTGAGGCCAAGCTCGTGCGCCTGGGTGCCTTTCACCCGCAGCAGCTCGCGGGCTGGGCGGCCGACCTGCCGCACGAGGCCTTCGAGCTGTGGGCGGGTCCAGCCGACCTTCAGATAGTCCACAACCTCGGGCTCGATCCCCTTTTCGCGCAGCAGGGCCAGCGTGTTGCGCGAGGTCCCGCAGGCGGGGTTGTGATAGATGGTCACGTCACTCATGGCGGCGGCTTAGCGCGGCCGGGCAGTTAGGAAAAGCGTCGCCGGAGCGCGGCCTCACCACGTCCAGGTGCGCGTCCCCTCCATCAGGGTCGAGTCCGACATGTCGAAGCCCATCAGGTTCGCCGGTCGCTTGGGCAGGGGCGGGACGCCGTCCGGCCAGCGCTCCAGCGTGGCGTCGTACTGCAGGGTCAGCTTGCCCGGTCCGCCCGGCTGGATGATCAGGTCGAAGCCCTGCTGAGCGGCCGCCCATTGGATGAGCGTGTCGCCGCCCGGCGTCATCGGCAGATGGACAGGCGCGCCGCCCGCGCCCACCAGGGTCGCTGCGGTATTGGCGACCAGACGGAGCTGGATGACGCGCACGCCCGGCGGCGGGACGACGTGCACGGTCAGCCGTCCGTCGGCCCCCTTGGCGAAGGTCAGGTCCGGCGCCGGCATGTCGATATAGGGCGAGGGCGCGGCGTCGACCTGGCGGCCGCGCGAGCCGACCTTCAGCTTGCCGATCTTGCCGCCGCCCGCGGTCATCACCGCGTCGGACCAGGCGGTGCGTTCCGGGGCGTCGCTGTAGCGCCAGGCCTTGTGGGTGTCCTGGTCGAGCCGGTAGCTGACGTAGGTCGCCTGCGGATGACGCGCGTCGTAAGGGTGGTTGAAGCGGACCGCCACGGTGACCGCCAGGCCCGCCAGGATCAGCGCGGGGCCCACGAGCCGGGCCGGCGGGGCGCCTTCCTCGGTCTGGGCGAGCGGCCAGAGCGTCAGGACCGCGGCCAACAGGGCGATCGCCTGCAGCTCCATCAGGTCGAGGCTGAGATAGGCGGCGTGGGCGAAGGAGGCTGCGAACGCCGCCCCGATGGCGGCCAGGACAGCGAGGAGGATAAGGCTGCCCGGCCCCTTGTAGGCGGCCAAGCCTGTCCCGGCCGCGCCCAGGCAGGCGATCGCGAGCGGCCAGGCCACGATGAATGCGGCGGCCGGCGCCAGCGCCTGGGCCGCGATCGCGAGCGCGAGGCCCAGCAGCAGGACGCCGGCCCAGGCGCCCGGCCGGGTCGCCGCCCGGCCGTAGGCCGCGAAACCGACCGCAGCGGCGGCGAGGCCAAGGCCCAGGCCGACCTGGTCGAGGCCGCCGAACAGGCAACAGCCGATGCCGGTGGCGAGCGGCAGCAGGGCGGCCTTGCGCCGGCCGCGGGCGAGCTCCGCGGCGGCCATCAGAAGCACGCCGACGCCGGTGAGGAACACTGCGGTCTCCCACAGCGGGGCCTGGGCCAGCAGGAACCGCTGCTCCAGGTAGCCGGTGTGCGCCCCGGTGGCGCGCCGGGCGAAATGCAGCACCGCGATTCCGCCGACGACGGCGAACAGGCCGCCGCCGGCGCCCCGCGCCAGGTCCCACCACGGGAAGGCCTCGATCCGGCGCGCGCGGATCACGCCGCAGGCCAGCAGGGCCGCGGCGCCGGCGAGGACCGCCCAGCCGCCCCACGGCGGATAGGCGAGCGTGACGCCGCCGGGGATTTGACTGTAGACCAGGTCCGGCTCAGCCGCCGGAAGCTTCGGTGCAAAGGCCGCCGCCGCCGCAGTCGCCAGCACCTGGTCGCCCATGTCCTGCAAGGTTCCGCGGTCCTGCGTCGCGGGAACCGAGGAGGCCGCGTGGTAGTCGAACTGGCGCCCCACGAAGGCATAGTTCAGGCCGGGTACGCCGGCCCGCTTGGACACGGTGAAGTCGGTGTCGTTGGGCATGTGGCTGTAGACGAAGCCGGTCAGCGACGACGCCACCGGGCGCGGCGCGGTCGCCGCCATCAGCCGGACCGCCGCGCCGTTGGCGTCGCCGGTCTGGAACATCTGCACCCGGCCCGCCGAGCCCCGCGCCTCCATGTTGAAGAGGAAGCCGACCCGCTTGGCCTCAGGGTCCCGGCCGAAGAAGGCGTCGGCGCCGAGCATGCCCGCCTCTTCGCCGTCGGTGAGCAGAACCAGGACATCGCGGGCCGGGACCCCGCGGGCCTTGATCGCCCGCACGATCTCCAGCGCCGAGGCCACGCCGGCCGCATCGTCGGAGGCGCCTGTGGAGCCCGGCACGCTGTCGTAGTGGGCCATCAGCGCCACGGCCGGGGCGTTGCGGTCCCTGCCCGGCAGGACGCCCACGATGTTCTCCACCGCGCCGCCCACCAGGACGTTGCTGGCGAACCTTGGCCGGTCGATGCCGACTCCGGGGCGCACCTGCGGGCTCAGTCCCATCGCCGTCATCCGCCCGACAAGGTAGTCGCGCGCCGCGCGGTCGGCGGCGGAGCCCACCGGGTGGGGAACCGAAGCGAAGCCGCGGATGTCGGCCATGGCCCGGTCGGCGGAGAAGCCGGCGGCGGGCGCGGTGACCGGCTGCGGCGCCGGGGTCCGCTCGCCCGTCCAGGCGATCACCGCCGCGGCCAGCAGCGCAGCGACCAGCGCAAGCAATCGTCCCAAGACGTCCCTCCGACGCGATTTTGCGCGGAGCCTATCGTGTCGCCCAGGAAAACGAAAACGCCGCTCGCCGAGGATCGGCAATCCGCCGGTTCGGCGCTCAGCCGCCCAGCAATTCGCGGATCGCGAGCGGCAGCTCGCCGCCCAGCAAGGGTTTTTCGACGATGCGCGCGCCCAGGCGCTCGGCCGCGGCGCGCACCTCGGGCTTCGGCTGGGTGGTGATCAGGATGGCCGCGCAGGTCATGCCGCGGCCGCGCAGAACCTCAAGCGCATCGACGCCCAGCGTGCCCGGCAGGTTCTGGTCGAGCACCAGGCAGGCGGCGGCGGGCGGTTCGGCGGCGCCCAGCAGCGCGTCTGCGGTCTCGTGCACCTCGATGCGGTAGCCCTCGATCTGCAGGGCGAACATCAGGGCCTGGCGCACCGAAGCGTCATCCTCCACCAGCAGGATCAGCGGGCCGTCCTTGGGGGTTTCGTCTTGCGGATCCATCGTGCGCTGCCGTGACGTCCGGAGCGCATCCTGCGTCCGCATCCTGGCCTACCACCCGCCGACTCCGCCCCAAATTTGGGAGCGCTACCTAGGTAGAGCTACGTATCGAGGTCTCGATACGGCCGATCATTTGTCATGAAAATCAATTATCTAACATCGTTTTCCGAAGCTGGATCCGCCGATTGGGACTCGACAAAACGCCACATGGCGATACTCGTCGAAGTTGGGCAAATTCAACCGGGGAGGGAATTAGGCAACTGTCCCGCGCATCATGTGATCATAGTGCCCGACTTCGTCGGCCGTTGAGGCGCGCCGGCGCTTGCGGAGGGTCGGCATGAACGACGCCCACCGAAGGAGCCGGCTGGCCTCCCAGGCGCTGCTTGTCCTGTCCGCCCTGCTGCTTTTGGCCGGCGCGGCGTCTCGGGCGCGGACCTGGGGCGACGGCGACCGGGCGCTGAGGTCGGCGCAAACCACCTTCCGGATCATCGATGCGGCCGACCAGATGGCGCTGGCTCTGGCGCGGGCCGAGCTCGACCGCCGCGCGCCCGCGGCGCTCGACGCCGACGTCCGGGCGATGCGGGTTCAGGCTGACGCGCTGACGCAACTGGCCCGCGCCGATCCGGCGCAGGCCGCGCGCGTCGAGCGCGCGCGTCGCCTGGCCGAAACCGAGGTCGCTGGCCTCGCCCGTTCGCCCCAGGCCGACACCCGGGCCGCCGGCTTCGCGGTCGGCGAGGTGCTCGCCGCCGAGCGCGCCAAGGCCGGCGCCCTCGGCGCGGCGTTCCGCCAGCAATGGCTGCAGACCCTGCGGGCCCTGGCGCTGATCCTGACCGGACTCGCCATGGCGGTCTGGGCGCTGGTCCTGTTCCTGCGCCGCATCCGCCGGTCCGACCGCGCGCTGGAGCAGGCGACCCGCGAGCTCAGCGCCGCCGAGATCGAGGCCCGCCGCAACGCCGCGTTCCTGGACGGCATCGGCACGGCCACGCCCGACATGATCTACGCCAAGGACCGCGAGCTCCGCTACGTCTACCTGAACCCCGCCGCCGTGGCTGTGATCGGCCGACCCCTCGACGAGATCCTGGGCCGGCGCCGGGCCGATTTCGTCATCAACGACAATGTGGAGGGCGAGCTCGACGTCGCCGACCGCGAGGTGCTCGAGACCGGCCAGACCCATACCTCCGAGGAGCGCTTCACCTCGCCGGACGGCGCGCAACAGGTCTATCGCTCGACCAAGTTCCCCCTGCGGGATGGCGACGGGGCGATCATCGGCGTCGCGGGACTGACCATCGACATCTCCGAATCCTACGCCACCCGCGACGCGCTTGCGGATTCTGAGGCCAAGTATCGCGCCATCGCCAACGCCATGCCGGCGCTCGTCTGGTCCGCCGACGCCGAGGGGATGCGCGACTTCTACAACGACCGCTGGCGCCAGTTCGTCGGCGAGGGCGGGGCGGCCGACGACGGCTGGGGCTGGCTGGACCGGGTCCACCCCGACGACCGCGCCCGGGTCGAGGCCAATGCGCGGCGCGCGATCTCGATCGGAGAGCCCTATGGCGTCGAATACCGCCTGGTCGGCGAGAGCGGGCCGCGCTGGTTCCTCGAACGCGTCCAGCCGGTGCGCAACGAGGACGGCCGGATCCATCGCTGGAAGGGCGCCTGTGTCGACATCGAGGAGCTGGTCGAGAACCGCGCCGCCAAGGAGCGGGCCTTCGCCGACCTCGCCGCGCGCGAGGCGCATCTGAGCTCGATCCTCGACGCGGTGCCCGACGCCATGGTCGTCATCGACGAGCACGGCGTGATCCAATCGTTCAGCGCCGCCGCCGAGCGGCAGTTCGGCTGGCCGGCGGCCGAGACGGTCGGGATGAGCCTGGCCATGCTGATGCCAAGCCCCTACCGCGAAGGCCACGAAGGCTACCTGAAGCGCTATCTCGAAACCGGCGAGCGCCGGGTGATCGGCATCGGCCGGGTGGTGGTGGGCCAGCGGCGCGACGGCTCGACCTTCCCGATGGAGCTGTCGGTGGGCGAGATGCGGTCCGGAGAGCGCCGGTTCTTCACCGGCTTCGTCCGCGACCTGACCGAGCGCCAGGCGGCGGAGCGGCGGTTCCAGGACGTGCAGGCGGAGCTGGCCCACGTGTCCCGGCTCTCGGCCATGGGCGAGATGGCCTCGGCCCTGGCCCACGAGCTGAACCAGCCGCTCTCGGCCACCGCCAACTACATCCAGGGCTCGCTGCGCCTGCTCAAGGAAGAGCCGGTCGACCGCGCCGTCGTCACCGAGGCCCTGACCGTCGCCGGCGAGCAGATGTTCCGCGCCGGCGACATCATCCGGCGGCTGCGCGACTTCGTCTCCAAGGGCGAGACCGAGCGGCAGATCGAGAACCTGCCGCAGCTCCTGGAGGAGGCCGGCGCGCTGGCCATGGTCGGCGCCAAGGACCGCGGCGTGCGGCTGATCTATGACATCGCGCCCACCGTCGGCCTGGTCATGGTCGACAAGGTGCAGATTCAGCAGGTGGTGCTGAACCTGATGCGCAACGGCGTCGAGGCCATGGCCGGCACGCCGGCCCCCGAGCTGACCGTTTCCGCGGCCGAGGCGGCCGACGACATGGTGATGGTCTCGGTGCGCGACACCGGCACGGGCCTGAGCCCGGAGGTCGCCGGTCAGCTCTTCCAGCCCTTCGTCACCACCAAGCAGCACGGCATGGGCGTGGGCCTGTCGATCTCACGCACCATCGTCGAGGCGCACGGCGGCCGCATCTGGGCCGAAGGCGAACCCGGCAAGGGCACGACATTCCACTTCACCGTGCGTGCGGTGCACGAACAGGAGATGGCTCATGGCGAACTCGTCTGACGTCTATGTCGTCGATGACGACGAGGCGATCCGAAGGTCGCTGTCGTTCCTGCTGCGCACCGCCGGCCTGCCGTCGCGCACCTTCGACGACGCCGAGGCGTTCCTGGCCGAGGCGCCGGGCCTGGCCCCAGGCTGCGTGATCACCGACGTGCGGATGCCCGGGATCGACGGGATCGAGCTGGTGCGGCGGCTCAGCGAACAGCGTCTGCCGCTGGCCACCATCGTCATCACCGGCCATGGCGATATCGCGCTCGCTGTTGAGGCCATGAAGGGCGGCGCCGTCGACTTCCTGGAAAAGCCGTTCAAGGAAGAGGTGCTGCTGGCCGCCGTGCAGAAGGCGCTGAACACCGAGACGCGAGACCAACAGGACGAGGGCGACCGGCAACGCTACCGGGCCGCCTTCGCGGGCCTCTCGAAGCGCGAGCGCGAGGTGCTGGAGCAGGTGGTGGTCGGCAAGACCAGCAAGGTCATCGCCTACGACCTGGGCATCAGCCCCCGCACCGTCGAGGTCTACCGCGCCGGCATGATGATGAAGACCGGCGCCAAGAGCCTGTCCGAACTGGTGCGGATGGCGCTGCTGGCGGGGCTGTAGGGGGAGGGAGGGGCGTCAGCTAGCCCTTAGGGCGATACGGGTCGGCCCGCCGCGCGGGGCGGAGGTGTCCGCGCTCGACTGACGCCGGAGTTCGCGACTGGGGCGGCTTCTTACTCATTGGCGACATTCGCAGAGGCCGCATTAGGGCAAAGGCCCGCGACTTCCGAGGCGACTAGACGTGCGCCGCGCGGCCACGGCACAGCTCTTAGGGATAAACGCCTGGGCCCGGATCGAGATCGATCGGGAGGAAGTGGCCGCGGACCCAGCCGCGGACATAGGCGGCGGCGCGCCGGAAGTGATAGCTCTGTTGGCCCAGCTTCTGGAACGCGCCATGCAGGCCGGTGAGGAAGTCGGCCCAGTCGGGGCGCTGATCGGTCAGCCGCTCCAGCACCCGCCCGGTGAAGTGACCCGCCCGGACGTCCGAGAAGTCGTGCGTCCACAGCTCCCTCAGGAAGGCGATACCGACGCTGGTGTTGGACGCCCAGTCCGACTTGGGGCCGCCCAGGTAGCGCGTCACGGCGTCGAACAGATATTCGACGCGAGGATCGTCCACCGTCGCGAGCGCCAGCAGGCTGTCAGCCGTGAGCCAAACGTGGCCATGACGCATGGCCGCGAGCTGGCCGGTGGCGATCATATAGGCCCCAAGGTCAAGTTCGCCTTCATCCGCCACCACGGTGATGGCGGCCTGCATCCACGCGCCGACCGGCGCGCCGTTCTGTTCGGCGAGGTTCCGCAGCGGCATGTCGTCGGAGAGCAGCGGCACCCGGTGATTGATCGCCAGGTGCGCGGGATCGAGCACGGCGGCCGAGGTGAAGCGGTCGATCTCCTCGCCATCGAGGCGCAGGGTCTCGGAGCCGTCGGTGGGCATGATCTCGCAATGCGCCTGGATGGCGGAGAGTCCGGCCTTCATGGCCGCGATCGCCGCAGCCTTCATCTCCACCGTGTGGGTCTGGCGCACTGGCCGACCGTCGATGAAGGCCAGGCTGAGGCTTTCTTGGCTGGACTGCAGCTCGCGCTCGCGGAGGAGCTCCATCAGGCTATCGACGGCCGAGCGCGGCAGCAGCAGCCGCCCGAAGGTGGCCCTGAGCTGCGGCAAGACCTCGAGCCGATAGGCGGTCCAGGCCGTCAGGAGGTCGAGCGCCAACCCGTTGCCCAGGGCCGCCTGAAGGGCCGGGAAGGTCGCCTCGCGCTCGCCGTGGATCCCGGCGCAGGTGCGGATATCGCGCCCGATATTGGGCAGGTGCTCGGCGAGTTCGAGCACATTGCGCCCCATCATCGCCGCGACCGCGCTGAGCGGCAGCGGCATCTCGGCATAGGCCTTCAGGATCGCCTCGTCCCGCTCCCCGGCCTGGCGCACGATGGCCAGCATCGGCTCCAGGTCCCCGTCCTGGACCGACATCTCGATGAGGCCGGTCTCGCCCGGGAAACGGGTGGCGTAGCTGCTCATGATGTCGTGCAGCAGCCACACGACCTTCGGCTTCAGAGCCCGCAGCCGGTAGCGGCGGGTCTGCCCGCCGGCCGTGTCCAGCGCGACCTCGTCGCCGACCGCCTTGCCGGCCATGGCCTGGGCCAGGGGATGGTCTGGAGCCAAGCCGATCCCGCTCACGTTCTCAGCCTCGATCACGCCGGTGACGTCAGCGGCGCCGTTCAGTCCCTGAAGGTCGAACCAGACGCCCGGACCCGCCACCCGCGCCGCCGGAATGACGTCCTCGGAGCTGTCACCGATGAACACCAGGCCTGGGTAGAAGCTGATCAGCCCGGCGTCGTCCCGAGCCCGGGCGGCCGTGCGATAGCCCAGTTCGAGCGCGCGGGCGCCGGCGCCGCTCAGCCGGAGCAGATGCGCCAGGCGCATGAACGCCCGGGGATCACCCTCCAGCTTGCCTTCGTCCAGCGCTAGGAGGTGTTTGGCGGCGGCCTCCGACCGGCCCTCACGTTCCATCGCATCCATGAGTTCGAGATGTGCGCGCAGGTCATTGGGCGCTGCGGCCAATGCCGCCCTGAGGTGGGCCTCGGCGGCGCGTAGGTCGCCGCGCATCGCCTCGGCGTGGCCGGCCAGGCGCGCGTAACGAGGATCGGCGAGCACCTGGGGCGACAGGCTCGCGAAGAAGGCATGTGTGCGGGGCCGCGGGTGGCCGTTGGCGAACGCCCAAACCAGCCAGGCCAGCGGCTCCGAATGGGCGACGACCGAGACAAACCCGTCGAGGGCGGCGATGACCCCGTCAAAGTCTGTCCGCTGCATGGCGAGCTGGGCGACCATCACGCGATCGCCGAAGGTGCTGTCGGGCTTGAGGAGCCCGGGCGCGATCGCCGCCAGTTCGTCCGCCCGTTCCGGGTCGGTGGCCCGTAGTGCGCCCGCGGCCATGACATAGGCGGGCGGGTGCTCGGGCCAAGCGGCGACCAGAGCGTCGGCCGCCGCCCGCACGTCCGGCGGCACGCGTTCCACAACCTGGGCCTGGAACAGGATCGTGTCGAAGTCGGCCTGCTCCTCGCCCTCAAGAGCCGCTCGGCGCGCCTCGGTCGCTGTCTTGATCACCCCGGCATAGTCGCCGGCGTTCGACAGGGCGGTCATCTGCAACAGGGTGCGTCCCCCTTCGTCGGGGAGACCCTCAGCGAACCGCAAGGCGTCGAGCGGGCGATTGTCGTCGAGCGCGAACTGCGCGGCCATGCCGACCACGGTGAGATCGCTGGGCGCCAAGGCGATCGCCTCGTCGGCGGTGCGGCGGGCCTTCTCGGTCTCGCCCAACACGCGCCAGGCCGTGACCAGGTTGCAAGCCATGGAGGTCCAGGCGTCCTCGCCAGCGTTCTCGTAGCGCCTGACCCGGTCCCAGACCGCCTGCAGGATGTCGGCCGCTTCCCGCGCCTTGGCGAAGTCGACCTTGGCGAGACCCAGTTCGCCTTGCGGCCCGGCGGGCGCGAGCGCCTCTTCGAGGGTGGCCTCCGCGGCGAAACGCTGCAGGACCTCGTCGTCCGGATGATCGGCGAGCGCGGCATGGGCCACCGCGCGCCATTCCCCAGGCTCTCCGGCGCCGCGCAGCCAGCTGAGGTGGTTCAGCGCCACCTTCTCCTCAGCGTAGAGCGCCTTTGGGATGTCCGGACGCGGGTCGCCCACGTCCAGCGATACCGAGGCGGCGAGGAACAGGGCGGCCGCCGCGCCGGCGTCGGTAGGGTCCGCCTTTAGCGCCGCCCGCGCGCGCTTCGCCGCCTCCGGCGCCTGGCCGGAGAACGCCAAGCCGACAAAGCTGTTGGCGGCGATCTTCCGGTCCCCGGGATCGAGCAGGTGCGCCTCGGCCACCGCAGCGGTGGCGCGGGCTGTCTCGCCGAGGTGTAGCCAGGCCACGCCAATGTTGGACCGCACCCGGGCGCGGACATTGGCGGTGTCCTCTACGGTCAGGCGGCCCTCCAACGCTTGCAACAGGGCGAGCGCCGTGCGGGGTTTCCCGGCGCGCAGCAGGTCGCGGTAGCTGTCGATCTCCTCGTGCAACTTGGCGTCCGCCGCCGACCGTCGTCGGGGGTCGGTGTCTCCCACTGACCCGACGACTTGCAGCCGTTCGACGGTGGCCTGGAGCACGGCCACCTGTTCCGAGATGCGGGTGATCGCGGCCGTCTGGGACTGGCCGACTTCGGTCAAGGTGTCGATCGCCTGGCTATGGCCAGGGTCGAAGGCGTTGTAAGCCTTCGGATCAGCGCGGATCTTGTCCTGCAGGGCGCCCCAGCCCCAGATCTGCACGTCGATGATCCGACCGGCGCGTTTCTGCTCAGCCGCCAAGGCCACCGCCAAGGTGTCCATCGCCGCGTCGTCGGGCGCGGTGGTCACAAGGTAGAACTCGGTGAGCGCGGGCCTGACCGTAAGCGCCTGCTTCAGTTCCTGGCGGACCTGCGCCTCGGTCAGCTTTTGGCCGGTCGTGCGCAACTTGCATTGCACGCCCACCGGCTGGTCAGGGTCACGGTCGCGCTTCCCCAGCAGATCCAGGCCCTTCTGGCGCTGGCCCGAGGTTCCGAAGGTCTTCAGGTTCGGGTCGCCGATCAGGCCGCAGAACAGAACCGCGCACTTCACCTCGAAGTCGCGTGCGTTCGCCGGCATGGGGATGATGGCGGTCGAATACATGCCGGCCGAGGCGGCGACCCCTACCTTTCCTGGTGAAGCTCCAAGGCCATTAGGTAGCGTGGGTTCGGGTCCGGCGCGACGTTACCGACAGGCCCGTCCACAATTAGTTGCACGGGACGTGTCGAGAGACGTGACCGGGCAACGGTCGAACATCGCGAAGGCCGAAATAGTGGAAGAGCGATCTAGCTGCCAACGTTCACTTTTTGGAAGCAGCTCGAGTTCCGCCGTTGGCGCATCGGGGACGTTCGGCACTGCACGAAAAGGGGTTCGTGGGAGCGCCGCCAGGCGCTTGCCCGCCTTGAATCTCACGGTAGATGCGAGCCTTGCGGGATCGGCAAGTCAAGGTCGGCCCGAGGGGCCGCCGCGCAGCGGTCGCCTTCGGCGAACCTTGAGGTGAGATGCGGTCGCCGAAGGCGAGCAAACGCTCCGGGGGAGCGTTTGCAGCGACGAACGCCCGTAGCGAAAGCGAAGGGCCGAGGAATGCCGATCCCGCAAGGCAAACTGGCCGCCATGAGATCTATGGCTCGGTCTGTCCGACGGACGAACTGCGATCGCCCGCACGTCCCCACGAGGGCTCGGTCGCGAAACAATTCGTGAACACCGAATCTTAGGCCCCACGCCGGCCCGGCCTTATCCTGCTCGGTTGGGTCGGCGGATGTCCGGCTCGCGGTCTTTCTCAATGTCGGCGACGGTGCGCGCGGGCGACGTGCGGGCCTTTAGGAACATAGGGGTGGGAGTCTGTTGCGACGGACCCAACTTTGGCGCGCGGGTCCGGGGCCGCGCGCAAAGAAGAAGGGCGCCCCGCGCGTGGCGGGACGCCCTTCTCTTCAGCGACAGGTCGTCTTGGCCTTAGGCCGCGACGACGGCGCCGATCTCCTGCGGGTCGCGCAGCACGTAGCCGCGGCCCCAGACGGTTTCGATGTGGTGCTTGCCCTCGGCGGCCGCGGCCAGCTTCTTGCGCAGCTTGCAGATGAAGACGTCGATGATCTTCAGCTCCGGCTCGTCCATGCCGCCGTAGAGGTGGTTGAGGAACATCTCCTTGGTGAGGGTCGTGCCCTTACGCAGCGAGAGGAGTTCCAGCATCTGGTATTCCTTGCCCGTCAGGTGGACGCGCAGGCCGTTCACCTCGACGGTCTTGGCGTCGAGGTTGACCAGGATGTCGCCGGTCTTGATGACCGATTGGGCGTGACCCTTGGAGCGGCGGACCACCGCGTGGATGCGCGCCACCAGCTCGTCCTTGTGGAACGGCTTGGTCATGTAGTCGTCGGCGCCGCCCGAGAAGGTCTTCACCTTCGTGTCGATCTCGGCTGAACCCGACAGGATCATGATCGGCGTGTTGATCTTGCCAACGCGCAGGGTGCGCAGCACATCCATGCCGCTCATGTCCGGCAGGTTCAGATCGAGCAGGATCAGGTCGTAGTCGTAGATCTTGCCCAGATCGACGCCTTCCTCACCCAGGTCGGTCGTATAGACGTTGAACCCCTCGGACTTCAGCATCAGCTCGATGCTTTGTGCCGTGGCGCTGTCGTCTTCGATCAACAGTACCCGCATCTGTCTCTCCTAGTGCGTTTCCGCGTGCCCCGCGAATTCAGTGAATCCGCCGCGGACCTCGCCGTTAACCTGCCGCCGAGTTAATTTAAGACTGGTTAATCGGGGGTGTCCGTCTGAACCGAATCGTTAATCCGATGCGGAATCGGCATCAAGAGTCGCACCCCTGCCGCGGAGTCGCAGGGCTGTTGAATCTTTCGTGATTGGACAACCGGGCCGAACGCGGCGGGGCCGGGAGCCTTTCGGGAACGCGCCTTGGACCTGCCCCGTTTGGTCCCCAGATAGGCTGTGCGGCACCGTCGGGAGACCACCATGAGCGCCAGGTTCAAACCCCTTGAGGGGCAAGTGATTGTCGTCACCGGGGCGGGCTCGGGCCTGGGCCTGCAGATCGCCAGGCTGGCGGCCAAGGCGGGCGCCGCGGTCGTGCTGACCGCCGGCGACGAGGCGACGGTCCGCGCGGCCTGCGCGGAGATCGGCGGACGCTGCCATCCCGTGGCCGCCGATCCCGCGAGCGCCGACGGGTGCGACCGTGTGGCGCGGGCCGCGGTGGCGCGCTTTGGGCGCATCGACAGCTGGATCGACGCCGCGGGCGTGGAGGCGGCGCTGGCGCCCGCCGTTCAGGCGCTGGTCAAGCATCTGGGCGAGGGCGAGGCCGCCGCCGCCGTGGTCGCCTTCGGCCAGAGGATCGATAAGGCCGCCCGCGCCGAGCTGCGCCAGGCCAAGGGCCGGATCGCCGCGACCCTGATCAAGCTGCCCAAGGACTGGCGCCACGACAGCCCGGCCCAGAAGGCGTTCGGGGCCGCCGCCGAAGCCGCCCTGCACGCCGTCGCCAAGCCCATGGGCGAGATGGCGCTCGCCGCCAGGGGCAAGGGCCTGACCGCGGTCACCCAGGCGCGCAAACATCCCAGCGTCCTGGTGGGCGTGGGATTGCTGGCTGTGGCCGGCGCGGCGCTCTGGTTCGGCCGCGGCCGGATCGCCGGCGCCGCGGCCGCCGCGAGGCCCCGCGTGGCCCGCGCTGTCCGCCCCGCCTTAATGGGAATGGTGAAGCGCAGGCCCCTCCAGGCCGCCCAATTGGTGGCCAAACATCCTAAACCGGCGCTCAGATTAGCCCGTATCCTGCGCTGATCTTCACCCCTCCTTAAGCGCGATCACCCGACTCTAGGGCCTCGAATTCGAGGGCTGTTCTTGAAGAGTCTTGTGGCCGCGGTCGAGCGGCTCGATCCCCTGACGATCTCCGGCCGCGTGGCGGCCGTGAACGGTCTCCTGATCGAGGCCCGCGGCGGGCTGACCCGTCTGTCGGTCGGCGCCCGCGCCGAGATCGTCCGCTTCGGTGAAAAACCCCTGTCGGCCGAGGTGGTCGGTTTCCGCGACGCCCGCGCGCTCCTGATGCCCTTCGGCCCGGTCGAGGGCGTGGCGCCGGGCGCCGAGATCCGCATCGAGCCCCTGGGCTCGGCCGTGCGCCCGACCAAGGCCTGGCTTGGCCGCATCGTCGACGCCTTTGGAAACCCGATCGACGGCAAGGGCCCGCTGGGTCAGGGCCTGGCCGCCTATCCGCTGCGCGCCGCCCCGCCGTCGGCTCACGCCCGCGCCCGGGTCGGCGAGCGGCTGGACCTGGGCGTGCGGGCCATGAACGTCTTCACCACCTGCTGCCGCGGCCAGCGCCTGGGCGTCTTCGCCGGCTCCGGCGTCGGCAAGTCGGTTCTGCTGTCCATGCTGGCCAAGAACGCCGACTGCGACGCCGTCGTGGTCGGCCTGATCGGCGAGCGGGGCCGCGAGGTCCGCGAGTTCATCGAGGAGACGCTCGGCGAAGAGGGCCTGAAGCGCGCCATCGTGGTGGTCGCCACCTCTGACGAACCGGCCCTGAAGCGCCGCCAGGCCGCCTACATGACCATGGCCATCGCCGAATATCTGCGCGACCAGGACATGGAAGTCCTCTGCCTGATGGACAGCGTCACCCGTTTCGCCATGGCCCAGCGCGAGATCGGCCTGGCCGCCGGCGAACCGCCGACCACCAAGGGCTATACGCCGACCGTCTTCACCGAACTGCCCAAGCTTCTGGAGCGCGCCGGCCCCGGCCCGATCCGCCCCGACGGCACGCGGGCAGGTCCGATCACCGGCATCTTCACCGTGCTGGTCGATGGCGACGACCACAACGAGCCGATCGCCGACGCGGTCCGCGGCATTCTCGATGGGCATATCGTGATGGAGCGGGCCATCGCCGAACGCGGCCGCTTCCCGGCGATCAATGTCCTGAAGTCGATCAGCCGGACCATGCCCGGTTGCCATGGCCCGCACGAGCGCGCGATCGTCACCCAGGCGCGCCAGACGCTCGCCGCCTACGCCAACATGGAAGAGCTGATCCGTATCGGCGCCTATCGCGCCGGGGCCGATCCTCAGGTCGACCGGGCCATCGCCCTCAATCCGGCGCTCGAGGGCTTCCTCGCGCAGGACAAGGACGAAGTCACCAGCCTGGACGCCGGCTTCGAGCGGCTGAGCGGCATCCTCAATAGCGTACCGGCGTGAGCATCCCCCAATGAGTTGGACCGAATCCTTGATCAAACTCGCGGGCTACGAAGTGGAGAACCGTCAGCTGCGGCTGACCGAAATCACCAAGCGGCTGGCCGACGCCGAGATCCGGCTCGCGGTGCTGGTCGCCGAGGGCGAGGCGGAGGCCAAGCACGCCGGCCAGGACGCCGAGGCCGGCTGGTACCTGGCGGGCTATTCCGCGGGCCTGAAGGTGCGCAAGGCCGCCCTGCAGGCGGAGATCGACGCCATCCAGGCCGAGGAGCGCGGCGCGCGCGATGCGCTGGCCCAGGCCTTCGAAGAGCAGAAGAAGTACGAGCAGGTGGCCGAGAGCGCCCGCACCGCCGAGGCCAAGGAAGCCAAGCGCCGCGAAAACGCCGAACTCGACGAAGTCGGCATGCGGATGGCCCGCAAGAGCGCCTGAGGCCTATCCCGAGGCGTCGAGGCCTTCGCGGCTGAAATGGATGATGCCGTCGCGGGCGAGCCGACTCGGAGCGAGGTTTTCCAGCACTTCCATCAGCACCCGCGCCGCCGCGCGCCGCTCGGCCTCCGGCACATTGTTCAGCAACTGCTCGTTCAGCGCCAGCACGACCCCCATCGCGCGGCGGTGGGTCTCGCGGCCCAGGTCGGTGAGGCTGAGGATCACCTGCCGACGGTCGCGGGTCTCGCCGGCGCGGTCGATCAATCCCGCGGCCACCAGCTGGTCGGCGATCCGGGTGAGGGTCGTGCGTTGCATGGCGGTGAAGCTCGCCAGTTCCGTCATGGTGCTGGCCCCGAACCGCTCCAGCACGCCCAGCACCCGATAGCGGCTGACGTTCAGGCCAAGGCCGCGGAGGGCGCCGTCCAGCTTGGAGTCGCGGAACTGGTAGATCGCGACGATCAGGTGCAGCAGATAGTCGTCGACCGCGAACGGGAACTCGTCCGTCGGGTCCACAGAGGCGTGCCGCGCCGCAGTCATGACCCAAGTATCCCGTGATTTGATCGAAGGCGCCAAGAACTCTGCTTGGCCGGGCGCCGGCGAGGGCGTCCGCGTCAGGGCGGCTAGGGCGGGGACCCGTCGATCAGAACGCCATCGCGGCCGGCCGGCGGCGCGCGCGCATCGCGGCGCCCAGCGCGCCGAAGCCCACCAGCATCATCGCCCAGGCCGCGGGTTCGGGTACGCCGGGGCCACCGGTGGGGCCGGGCGGTGTCCCGACCGTGTTACTGAAGTTCGAGCTGTATTCCAGGTTAAAGCCTGGATGGGTGGCCAGGAACCCGGGGTCGATCGTGACCATCGGGTCAGCGTCGGCGGCGCAGTTCGGCGACGCGCCATTGGCGCCACCTTCGCAAGTCGCCACCATAAAGAACTCGAAGTCCGTATTGGACGGAACATCAAAATCGGCGCTGAGGTGGATGGTGTCCGTGCAAGCATCGCCGCAACCAGTGTTGAAGTTGCAGGGGCCGCCCGAACAGGCCAGAAAGCCCGTGCCGACCCCCTGGTAGGTCCCAAAGTCGAAGTCATCGTCCGAGGTCTTAAAGAGGCCGGCGAAGGCTTGCATGTTCGAGTCTTGGTCGCCGGCGCTTGCTGAGAGGTTGGCGATGACGTGGAGAGGCACGATCATGTCGTCCGGCCCGTGGGCTTCGTAGTGGACGAAGAGCGAAGCGAAAGCGGTGGCCGGCTCGGAGCCGATCGGACTGTTTGTCCTCACCGAGGCGCTATTGTCGGTGGTCGTGGCCGTGCCGGTAGAGCACACGCCGAACCCGCAGTCGGCGCCTGAGACGAGCCCCTGGTCGAACAGGTAGTTGGCGCTAAGCCCGGAGGTCGTCACGTATGAAAAATATCTCGCGTCCGGCAGATCGTCAGCCCGCACCGCCGTCGAAACGAAGAGCATCGCGGAAATCATCGCGATGACGGCCGATATCGCCCTGAGGTTCATCACAGTCCCCAACCGGCCGGTTCCCGGCTGGTCGCCCAATCCACCAATGGTTGGCGGCAAGCCTAGGCGCCTTGGCGACAGTGTGGCTATTGCCTATTTAGGCAATTTCCATTCATTTTATTGAGGAAATTCGCCAATCAGGCGAGTAACCGAGGCCTGCGAACCGCAGCATCCGCCGCCCGCCGCCCGGTTGTGCGCCGATCTATTTCGGCGCGATCCCGCTGCGCTTGCGCTCGGCGTCGACGCTGTCGCGCAGGACCGAGAGATCCTCGCTGATCCGGAAGATCGCCACATAGAACTCGCAGAACGACCGCCAGATCAGCACCAGCGCTCCCATCACCAGGAAGCCGCCGATCAGCACCGGAATGGCCAGCAACAGGCCGATCACCGACGGGTCGCGGATCACCAGGCCGACGGCCGCGCCCATGGTCCCGAACGCGCCCAGCGCGATCAGGGCCAAGCCTGCCCAATAGATGATGTGGATAACCTGATTGGTCATCAGGTGCTCGAAGGTGAGCAGGTCCCACAGGACGGCCGAACCCGCGCCCTTTGGTTGGTTGAGAGGTCGCCGCATCCGTTTCCCAAGACACTCAGTCGGAGCCCCGCTCCGTCGCCCGCACCGCTATCAGCCCCGACCGGCGGCGGCAATGGCGGCTGGCTAGCCGGGAAGCTCCGCGGGCGCCTCGCCGGCGGGGGAACTCGCCGCGGTGCGGGCAAGCGCCGCACGCAGCATCACCGCGCCGGTGTAGGTCACGACGGCGACCACGCCCCAGCGCAGGATATCGAGCGGCAGGGATTTCACGATGAAAGCCGCGACCAGCACGGCCGGCGCGCCGCCGAGCGCCATCCCCAGCACCAGCCCCAGATCGACCGGCCGCTTGGCGACGATCCGCACGCCGCTGGTGACCATCAGGAGCGCGGCCGAGCCCATCATGATCGGGAAGGCCGCCTTCGGGTCCATGCCGAGCAGGCTGATCAGGATGAGGGTCGGGGCGAAGTTGCCGATGCCGAGGTTCATCAGCACGCCGAGCCCGAAGCTGACGGCCACGACGACGGCGAACGGCAGCGGCGGCAGGCTGGTGGCCGTCCCGCCGTGCGGCATCAGGCCCAGGTTTGAGAGCGAGAAGGTGGCGGCGGCGATCAACAGGCCCAGGCCCAGCGTCAGCCGGATCGGCCGGATCGGCAGGCGGGCGGCGATGGAGACGCCCAGCAGGGCGCCCAGCACCGAGGCGGCGATCGCCGCGCCCAGCAACAGGGGATCGACCGCGACGCCGGTGATGAACACGAAGCCCTCCACGGCGGCGGCCAGCGCATAGCCGGAGACCATCGTGGCCGGGATCAGGTCGTCGGGCACGCGCCGGCGGAACTTCAGATAGGCGGTGGTCGGCGCGAAACAGCCGATGCCCAGCGCATCGAAGAAGCTGGTCACCGCGCTCATCACCGCGCCCTCAAGCGAGGGCCGGCTCGGGCGCTTGCGCAGCTGGATGCCCAGCGCAGCGGCGAACACGAGGCTGGCGAGCCCGAGCGCGGTGAGGAGCAGGATCAGAATCATGACGGCGAAACTCCCCCGCTCAGCCGCGAGCCCGCACTCTGGCGCGAACCGCGACGGTAGCGTCGAACGCCGCGCCCGCACACGGACTTTCTCCTTGGCCGCGGCCTCGGCTTGACAGGCCGGCGGGCGGCCCAAGGTCCTGGCCTTCCTGGAGGAAGCCCTGAAGCCGGAACCGAAAGGCGTCTGACGCCCAAGGCCTAAGGCTGTGCGGGTTTGGCGAACTTCGGCGCGGTCGCGGCCGGCGCCTGGGCCTTGCCCGCGAAGCTGTCGGCCAGCGCCTTCAGCGTCCAGGCGTCGCCCTGCTTGAACTTGTCCAGCAGCCAGTCGTAGGCCGGGCCGTCGCCATAGCCGACGCCGCTGACGACCACCCGCGTCGCATAAGCCCCCGCGGGCCGGAACTCGAAGACCGTGGCGGTGGCCGCGAACTCCTTGGGGTAGGGAAAGCTCGGCGGCGCCTGGATGTTGCGCAGCGCCAGCATCCGGCCCGGGATGAAGGCGACGATCTGGTTCTTGATATTGTCGGCCTGGCCCACGTGGGCGCTGGCGTCGTAGTTGGTCTCGATCGTGCCCCCCAGCCGAAAGTCGACCGAGGCGAAGGGGACGCCCAGGCGCTTCCAGCCTCCGGGCGTCGTGAAGACGGCGAACACCTTCGCCGGCGGCGCCGGCACCACGCCGGAGATTTCGAAGCCGCGGGTCCCGGCGGGTTCGGCGACGGCCGGCGCCGCCACGAACAGGGCGGCGGCGAGAAGGACGCCGCGCATGTCAGGCGGTCTTGGCCGCCGCGCGGGGCGGCGGGGCCAGCGCCGCGTGCAACATCACCGCGGCGGCGTAGGTGACGACCGCGATCACGCCCCAGCGCAGCTGGGCGATCGGCAGCGACTTGACGATGAAGGCCGCCACCAGCACCGCCGGCACGCCGCCCAGGATCATGCCCAGTACGAGCTCCATGTTGAGCGGGCGGGCGCGGATGATCCGCACCCCCGCGACCAGCACCAGGAGGGCGGCGGAGCCCATCATCAGGGGAAAGGCGGCGCGCGGGTCCATGCCCAGCAGGCTGACCAACACCAGGGTGGGCGCGAAATTGCCGACTCCCAGGTTGACCAGCACGCCCAGGACGAAGCTCGCGGCCACCACGATGATGAAAGGGATCAGCGGAAGGCTGGTCGCCGTGCCGCCGGGCGGCATCAGGCCGAGCGCCGAGGCCGCGAAACTGGCTGCCGCGATCAAGAGGCCGATGCCCATGACGAGCCGGATCGGGCGCACCGGCAACCAGGCGGCGACGGAAACCCCGACCAGGCCGCCCACGACGGAGGCCGCGATGCCCAGGCCCAGGAGCAGCGGGTCGATCTTCACAACGCTCAGGAAGATGAAGGCCTGGGTGGTGGCCGGCAGGCCATAGCCCACCATCATGGTGCAGGGGATCAGCTCGTCCGGAACCAGCCGGCGGAACTTCATATAGGCCGTGGTCGAGGCGAAGGAGCTGATGCCGAGGGTGTCGAAGAAGTTGGACACCGCGCTCATCGCGACGCCCTCAAGCGACGGGCTCACCGGCGCCTTGCGCCAGGCCTGGAAGAGGGCCAGGGCGAACAGCACGGTCCCGACAGTCAGCGCCGCCAGCAGCAGGTTATGGATCATTGCAGTCGGCCCCCCGGCGCTATCGCGGGAACGCTAGCCTAGATCGTGCCGACGGTCTTCAGCTTGGCGCGAGGATGGACCTCGTTCTGGCTCATCACCGGGGTCTGTCCACGGAACCTCTCGATGATCGAGCGGACATAGGGGCGGATGGTCGGGCTGGTCAGCAGCACGGGCGAATCCCCGGCGAGCGCGGCGCGCTCGAAGACGTCGCGGACGCCGCGGACGAAGTCCTGCAAGCGCGAGGGGGCCAGCGCCAGCTGCTTGTCGTCGCCGCTGCCCACCAGGCTGTCGGCGAAGGTGTTCTCCCACTCCGGCGTCAGCGTCACGATCGGCAACGCGCCATCATCGCCGCGATGGGCGAAGGAGAGCTGGCGGGCCAGCCGCGCGCGGACCTGTTCGACCAGCAGGGTGACCGATGAGGTGTGCGGCGCGGCCTCGCCGATCCCTTCCAGGATCGCCGGCAGGTCGCGGATCGAGACCCGCTCGCGCAGCAACGCCTGCAGGACACGCTGGATGGTGGTGGCGGTGACGACGGAGGGCACCAGGTCCTCGACCAGCTTTTTCTGTTCGGCCGGCAGGTCCTTCAGGAGCTTCTGCACCTCGGCGTAGGACAGGAGATCCGGCATATTCTCCTTGAGGATCTCGGTCAGGTGGGTGGTCAACACGGTCGCCGGATCGACGATGGTGTAGCCGCGGAAGGTGGCTTCCTCGCGCAGGTTCTCGTCCACCCAGGTGGCGGGCAGGCCGAACGCGGGCTCCTTGACGTGCTCGCCGGGCAGCTCGACCTGGCCGCCGCGCGGGTCCATGGCCATCATGTGGCCGAGGCGCACTTCGCCGCTGCCGGCTTCCATCTCCTTGATGCGGATGCAGTAACCCTGGGAGGCCAGGCGCATGTTGTCGAGGATGCGAACGCTCGGCATCACGAAGCCGTAGTCGGCGGCCAACGTCTTGCGCAGCGCCTTGATCTGGTCGGTGAGGCGGCGGCCTTCGAGGTCGTTGATCAGGCCGAGCAGGCCATAGCCCAGCTCGATCTTGATCTCGTCGATGGCCAGCGTCTGGGCGATGGGCTCTTCCTGCGCCGGCGTGTCGGGCACGATCTCGACCTTCGGCGGTTCCATGGCCTTCTGCGACCGGCGCCAGGCCAGCACGCCCGCCCCGATGGAGATGGCCGAGAACGGCAGGATCGGCATGCCAGGTACGATGGCGATGACCCCAGCGGCGGCCGAGACCATGCCCAGCGCCACGGGGTTCATGGCCAGCTGGGTGACCAGCGCCTTGTCCGCCGAGCCCTCGACGCCCGACTTGGAGACCAGGAAACCGGCGGCGATGGAGATGATCAGCGCCGGGATCTGGCTCACCAGACCGTCGCCGATGGTCATCAGGGTGTAGGTGGTGGCCGCCTGGCCGATCGGGATGTGATGCTGCAGCACCCCGATCAGGATGCCGCCGATCACGTTGATGGCGACGATGATCAGGCCGGCGACCGCGTCGCCGCGCACGAACTTGGACGCGCCGTCCATGGCCCCGAAGAAGGTCGATTCCTGCTCCAGCTCCTTGCGGCGGCGCTTGGCCTCGGTCTCGTCGATCAGGCCCGACGAAAGGTCGGCGTCGATCGCCATCTGCTTGCCGGGCATGGAGTCGAGGGTGAACCTGGCGGCCACCTCGGCGATGCGGCCCGAGCCCTTGGTGATCACCGTGAAGTTCACGATCACCAGGATGGCGAAGACGATCAGGCCGATGACGAAGCTGCCGCCCGTCATCAGCTTGCCGAAAGCCTCGATGATGTGGCCCGCGCCGTGCACGCCCTCGTGCCCGTGGCCGAGGATCAGTCGCGTGGAGGCGATATTCAACGCCAGCCGGAAGAGGGTGGTGACCAAAAGCACCATCGGGAAGCCGGTGAACTCCAGCGGCTTCTTGATGAGCAGCGAGGTCATCAGGATCAGGACGGCGCTGGTGATCGAGATCGCCAGCAGCCCGTCCAGCATGAAGGCCGGGACCGGCAGGATCAGCAGGACGACGATTCCGACGACGCCCAGCGCCATCGCCACCTCGCCACGCGCCACCCAGCCCAGCATCTCGCGCGCGGTGGGCGTCTGGCCGTAGCGGGAAGGAACGGAGGCGTCGGCCATCTACGAACTCATCAGGCGGCGGACGCCGCTCCCATCTGGGGCGCCGGCACCGAGACGCCGGCCTCGGTGTATTCCTTCAGCTTGTTGCGCAGCGTGCGGATCGAGATGCCCAGGATGTTGGCCGCATGCGTGCGGTTGCCCAGGCAGTGTTCCAGGGTGTCGATGATCAGCTGCTGCTCGACCGCGGCCACCGTCTGGCCGACATAGCTGCGGCTGGCGGTTTCGGCGGCGAGGCTGGCGGCCTGAGCGGCGCGGGCGTGCGGGTCGGCGGCGGCGAAGGGCTGGCCGTCCGGCAGGCGGATGGCGTCCTCCTCGATCTCGGCGCCGCTGGCCATCAGCACCGCGCGGTGCATGGCGTTTTCCAGCTCGCGCACGTTGCCCGGCCAGCGGTGGCTGGCGAGGCGGCGCTTGGCTTCCGCCGACAGCGGACGCTCCGGCGCCCCGTTGGCGGCGGCGTATTTGCGCACGAAGAACTCGGCCAGCGCCAGCACGTCACCCGGCCGCTCGCGCAGCGAGGGGATGCGCAGGTTCACGACGTTCAGGCGGTAGAGCAGGTCCTCGCGGAACGTGCCTTCACGCACGGCCTGGGCCAGGTCGCGGTTGGAGGTGGCGAGGATGCGGATGTCGACATGCACGGGCTTGGCGCCGCCGACCCGGTCGATCTCACGCTCCTGGATGGCGCGCAGCAGCTTGGCCTGCAGGCGCGCGTCCATCTCGCTGATTTCGTCGAGCAGCAGGGTGCCGCCGTTGGCTTCCTCGAACTTGCCGATGCGCCGCGCCACAGCGCCGGTGAAGGCGCCCTTCTCGTGGCCGAACAGTTCGCTCTCCAGCAGGTTCTCGGGGATGGCGGCGCAGTTGACGCTGATGAACGGCTTGGACGCCCGGCGCGACTTCTGGTGCACGTGGCGGGCGATGACTTCCTTACCCACGCCGCTCTCGCCGGTGATCAGGATCGAGGCGTCGGACGGCGCGATCTGGTCGGCCATGGTGATCACGGCCTGCATCGCCGGGTCGCGCACCACCATCGGGCGGTTGTCGTCGGCGACGGCGGACAGCACCGCGGCGATCAGCTCGGCGTCCGGCGGCAGCGGGATGAATTCCTTGGCCCCCGCGCGGATCGCGGCGGCCGCGCCGGCCGCGCCCGCGCCGACGCCGCACGCGACCACCGGAACACGAATCCGCTCGGCCTCGTTGGTGGCGATCAGCAGTTCGATGTCGAGCTCGTAGTCGACCATCATCAGGTCGGCGCCTTGCCCCGCGCGCAGCGCGTGCGTCGCCGCCGCGATCGTCTCGACGTGACTGACCTTGGCGCCCGCGCTCATCGCCATCTTCACGGCGGTTGAGAGCTGCCCGTTCAGTTTTCCGACTACCAGTAGCCGCATTGGCTTATCTCCCTTGACCGCCAGCCCTTAGGACTGGCCGTCGCCGTCCTTGATGATTTCCGTCATGGTCACGCCCAGGCGTTCGTCGACGATCACGACCTCGCCGCGCGCCACCAGGCGGTTGTTCACATAGATGTCGATCGCCTCGCCGACCTTGCGGTCGAGTTCGAGGACGCTGCCCTGGCCCAGCTGCAGCAGCTGGGCGACCGAGAGGCTGGCGCGGCCGAGCACGGCCGAGATGTTGACGGGCACGTCGAACACCGGCGCCAGGTCGGTGGCGTTCTTTTCCTCATCGCCGATGTGCTCAGGTAACGCGCCTTCGCCGGCGGCGAACTCGTCGAGCTTCAGCTCTTCTGCGGGGGCGTCAGGGGTTTCGGACATGGCCTAGCTTTCGGGGTCTTGCGCATCGGGGGCGGAGGCGCCCGGGATCAGGGGTTCGGCGTGCAGGCCCTCGGCGGCGAGCGCCGCGTGCAGGGCCTGGGAGACGCGCTCGGCGGCGGCGGCGGGATCGAAGCTCGCCGAGCCGTCGCCGAAATCGAGGGTGAAGGCGTGGCCACCGGCCGCCGGGTCGACGCGGACCTGGATGGCGCCGGGATAGCCCACCGCGGCGGCGGTCTCTTCCAGCACCGCCTGCAGGCCGTCGAGCAGCTCGGCGTCGCCGGTGACGATCAGGCGGGGCGCCGCCTCGACCTCGCGGGCCAGCGCCTCGAGCGCGGCGCGGACTGGGGCTTGCGGGAACTTGTCGAGCGCCGCGGCGGCGATGGCCCGCGCACAGGCTAGCGCCAGCTCGGCGGAGCCGACGCGGTGTTCGTGGGCGACGGCGGCGAGGCCCGGCAGGGCCTGCTGGGCGGCGCGGCCGATCACCGCCAGGGCTTCGGCCTGGCGATTGGCGATACTGGCCAGGGCGCGCTCTTCGCCCGCGGCCTCGGCGGCCCTGCGGATCTGCTCGACCTCGTCGGCGGTGTAACTGCGCTTGGGGCGCGGGGTCGCCGACAGCACTTCGCCGGTCGGATCGAAGACCGTGCCGAAGAGGAATTTTTCGTGCCCGAGGGCGTTTGGGGCGGAACTGGTCATCAGTACACCAGCTCGTCGTCGTCGCCGCCGGCGCCGACCAGGACGATCTCGCCCTTGTTGGCCAGGTCCTTGGCGGCCTGCACCATGGCCATCTGCGCCTGCTCGACCTCGCGCAGGCGGACCGGACCCATGGTCTCCATGTCCTCGCGCATGATCTTGGCGGCGCGTTCGCTCATGTTGGAGAAGAACATGTCGCGCAGGCTGTCCGAGGCGCCCTTCAGCGCCAGCGCCAGCTGGTCCTTCTCCACCGTCCGCAGCAGGGTCTGCACGCCGCCCGGATCGAGCTTGGAGAGGTCTTCGAAGACGAACATCAGGGCGCGGATGCGCTCGGCCGCTTCGCGGTTGCGCTCTTCCAGGGCGGTGATGAAGCGGGTCTCGGTCTGACGGTCGAAGGCATTGAAGATGTCGGCCATCATCTCGTGGCTGTCGCGCTTGGAGGTGCGCGCCAGGTTCGACATGAATTCGGTGCGCAGCGTCTGCTCGATCTTGTCGAGGATCTCGCGCTGCACCGGCTCCATGCGCAGCATGCGGGTGACGCATTCCAGTGCGAAGTCTTCGGGCAGGCAGGTCAGGACACGCGCGGCGTGCTCCGACTTGATCTTCGACAGCACGACGGCGACGGTCTGCGGGTATTCGTTCTTCAGATAGTTGGCGAGCACGGCCTCGTTCACGTTGCCGAGCTTGTCCCACATGGTGCGACCCGCCGGACCGCGGATCTCCTCCATCAGGGTGTCGACCTTGTCCTCCGGCATGATGGAGGCGAGCAGCTTCTGCGTGAGCTCCACCGAGCCGGTGATCGCGCCCGAGCCCATGCCGGAGACGAACTCCACCAGGAGGTCCTCGACGACCTGCGCGGTGACCTGACCCAAGCCCGCCATAGCCTGGGAGATCACCTTGATCTCTTCCTCGTCCAGGCCGCGCCAGACGCTGGCGTGATCTTCGCCAAGCGCGAGCAGCACCACCGCGGCCTTTTCAGGACCGCTCAGCCTGGAGAGTTCGGCGACGCCTCTGGACTTAGCCATGGTCAGGCGGACTCATGCAGCCAGCCGCGGATGATCGCGACGGACTCATCAGGGTGCTTGTCGACGAACTCGGCGACGCGCTTGACGGAACTGGCCTTCACCTGGCCCTCGATGCGGGCGATGTCGATCTTCTGCTCCAGGCCCTCGTTGACCGGCCCTGGCAGCATCTGCTGGCCGGTCGTGGGGTCGACGGTGATCTGCATCGGCTGGCCGTCAGCGCTGGTGACCATGCGGGTCACGCCCTGCCCGATCGCCAGCTGTCCGCCGCCGGCGCCGCCCAGCGCGCCGCGCAGCAGCGGGCGCACGATGAACAGCATCATCAGGATCGCGACGATGGCCATCACGCCCAGTTCGGCGCCGCGCATGATGTCGTTCTTGTCGAAGCCCATCAGCGGGTTGGCCGCGGTGACGCCGTCGGGGTCCTCGTTGGTGGGAAACTTGACGTTGATCACCTTCACCACGTCGCCGCGGGCCTGGTCGTAGCCGACCGCGGCCTGCACCAACTGCTCGATCTGGGCGATCTCGGCGGCCGAGCGCGGCGTGTAGGGGCCGGGCTTGCCCTTCTTGTCTGCGGGGCCGGTCGAGCCGTCGACGGCGACCGCGACGGAGATCTTCTTCACCGCGCCGGGCTCGGTGACCTGGGTCGTGGTGGTCTTGGTGATCTCGTAGTTGGTGGTGGATTCCTGCTTGCCTGAGTTGTTCGAGGTGTCGCCGCCCTGGTCGACCGACGCGCCGCCCGGCACCTTGGCCGCGGCGGAGGCTTGGGTCGAAGCGCCGGTCTGGCCTTCCTGCGACTTCTCGTCGGTGGTGCTCTCGGACCGGACGACCTGGCCGTCGGGGTCGAAGGCTTCCTTCTGGGTGGTGACGTGGGCGAGGTCGACGTCGGCGGTGACGTTCACCCGCGCCTTGCCGGCGCCCACGATGCCTTCCACCAGGGTCTTCACCTGCTTGGCGATGCGCTGCTCGACCTCGGTCTTGCGGCCGTCGGCCTCGGCGGCCATGCCGGTGTCGCCGCCGCTGAGCGTCTTGGCGTGCTGGTCGATCACGGTGACGCGGTCGGGCTTCAGGTTGGGGACGGCGCCGGCCACCAGATTCTGCACGGCGCGGACCTGGTCGGGGCCGGGCTCGCGGCCGCCGACGCCGAGCGTCACCGACGCGGAGGGCTGGTCGGCTTCTTCCTCGAACAGCTGGCGCTTGGGCAGCACCAGGTGGACGCGGGCCGAGGTGATGCCATCGAGGCTGTGGATAGTGCGGCCAAGCTCGCCTTCCAGGGCGCGCTGGCGGTTGAGCTGCTGGACGAAGTCCGTCTGGCCCATGGCGCTCTGGCTGTCGAAGATCTCGTAGCCGACGGAGCCGGCGGTCGGCAGGCCCTTGGACGACAGCATCAGCCGCGTCGAGGCCACCTGGTCGCGCGGCACCATGATGGTCGAACCGTCGCCCTTCACCTCATACTTGATGCCGCCCTGGTCGAGGGCCTGGGTGATGGTGCCAGCTTCTTTCAGGTCGAGGTTGGAGTAGAGCAGGGCCTTGGGCTGACCCAGGCCCATGGTCACGGCGAACAGCGCCGCCGCGACGCCCGCGCCGATGCCGAGGATGGCGGCGAGCCGTCCAATCCCGAACCTCTGAAGCGCAGCCAGAATCTGGTTCAACGCCGGCGTCCTTCCGTGAAACCAAGCGCGGCGGGCATACGGAATTTGCCTACCGCTAGGCAGGATTTACCCAGTGCTTGGTAAACGCGGGGTTTAGACGTCGCCCGATTTGGGGCCGATTGGCCGCGCGGGCTTAAGACTTCGGGCGTCAGCCGCTCCCCTTAGCCACTCCACGGGCTGAGCGCGCCCCAGAGCGCCAGATCGGCCGAAAAGGCGGCGTAGATCAGCACCGTCAGGCTGAAGAACGCCTTGCGCAGCGGGCTCCAGCTGTCGACGCGGCGGCCGCCCCGCCAGATCGCCGGCATCACCAGGAAGGTGGTGGCCGTGAGCCCGGCGGCCACCAGGGCGCAGGCCGAGGCGGTGATCATCAAGATGCCCGGCCAGCGGTACATCATCTGCGCCTCGTCCCCGGTCTTCGAGGCCCAGAGCGCGAAGAGGCCCATCGCCGCCAGCCACAGCACGGCCTGGATGTTCTGCACCAGGCTGGCGCGGGTCTGGATCTGGTTCTCGCGGAACTCGCGGCGATTGCGCACGGCGATGCCGGCGAGCGTGGCGATCGCGGCCGCGGCGGCGAGCGCGGTCAAGAGCTCCAGCGCCCGCGGCTGGCGCCAGAAGGCGATGCGCTGGAAGACCTGGGTCCCGTTGCCGACATGGAAGGCGCGCGCCCCGTCGTTGGTGTCGAAGGCGATCCGCTCGTTACCCTGGGTGCGGATGAAACCCCCGTCGTCCAGCGAGCCCTCCGGAACCCAGGTGCGCAGGCCCGCGCTGTCGCTGACGGTGAGCTGCCCGTCGTGGGTGACGCCGACCTCGGCCCCGCCGCGCAGCTGGTCGATGAAACCTTCCAGGCCGGAATAGGCGCGGCGCGTGGTCATGTAGTAGCCGGCGAACTCGTCGCCGCGCTGCACAAGCTCGGGCGAGCCCGGCCGAGGGAAGGTCGCGGGCGGCGCGTAGAAATGCTGCACGATGGCGTCGGGCAGGCGGTTCACCAGCGGGCGGCCGGTGTCGGTGTTGGTGGAGATGAAGATCCCCAGGCCCAGGTCCGGCACGACCACCATGTTGGACAGAAACGACAGCGTCGCGCCGCCGTGGCCGTAGCCGCGATGGCCGCCGGGGAGGTCGAAGACCATGAAGCCGTGCGCCCAACCGTTGACGCCCACCGGCGTCTTGCGCAGCGGCGTGCGGAAGGCTTGAGCGGTGACGGGGCCGTAGACGGTGACGCCGTTCAGCTGCCCGCCGCCCAGCTGCATCAGCATGTAGCGGGCCATGTCGCCGGCCGTGGATGAACCCGCGCCGGCCGGCGCGATCTGGCCGATGAACTCGTAGTCGCGGCGCTGGAAGCCGACCGGCGTCCAGCGGTAGCCGTCGGAGATGTCGCCCACCAGGGCCGCGGGCATGGGGGCCGGCAACCCGGCCTTGGGCGCATGCGGCTCGCGGAAGGTGGTGTGACCCATGCCCAGCGGGACCAGAATCTCGTCCTCGACCAGGCGTTCATAGGGCTTGCCGGCGGTGTAGCTGACCGCCTCGCCGGCCAGCGCCGCGCCATAGTTCGAATAGCTGGAGATCGCGCCCGGCGCATGCACCCGCTTGGGCCGTTCCTGGCGCAGGTAGAGATCGAGCGGGCGCACCCGGTTGTAGTTGCGCTCGAACAGCTGGCCGAGCGCCCGGTCCTCGAATCCCGCCGAATGGTCCATCAGGTTGGCGACGCGCACCGGCTGGTCATAGCCCTGGTCCTTCACCTGCGCCTTTTCCGGCAGGTAGAGGTTCACCGGCTGGTTCAGACGCATGCGTCCGGCCTCGACCTCTTTCATCAGGGCGATCCAGGTGAAGGTCTTGGAGATCGAGCCGACGCGGAACAGCGTCCGGTCCGGATCGACGGGGCGCTGCGGGCTCAGGCCCGAAAAGCCGTAGCCCCGCTTCAGGATCACCTGGCCGTTCTGGACGATTGCGACGGTGGCGCCGGCGATGTGCTCGCGGGCCATGGCGTCCTTCAGCATGCCGTCGACAAAGGCCTCCAGCTCGACCGGGGGGATCGCTTGGCCAGCCGCGAGCCGGCCGCCGAGCGCGGGCGGCGGCGGGGCCGCGGGACTGGGAGCGGGGCGCGGCGCGGCCTCGACCGGCGCGGCGTCGGAGACCGGCGCCTCGGTTTGGGCGACCGTCGTGGCAGGCGCCGACCTGGACGCGGTGAGCGGCGTCGCGGCGGCCGGAGCGCCAGGCGGGGCGTCGGCGGGATGCGGCTTCGGCCGGGCGGGCTTGGGATGCAGCTTGGTGTAGGGGATCGGCGCCTTGGGCAGGGTCGGCGCCGGCGCCTCACGCTTGGGGGCGGCCGCCGGGGCCTCGTCCTGAGCCCGCGCGCCGGCCAGCGGCGACAGCATGAACGCCAGGGCGGCGGCGACGGCGAAGACGGTGGACCGCATCAAGGAAACCTAAGGACCGAGCGGAAGGCTCATCCGGTTGTAGGCGCCGCGCTGAGTCATTCCAAGCCTCGGCTCTTATGCGGTAGGCCGCCGGGCGTCAGTTTCGTTTCGGCGGATCGAAGGCGTAGAGCGGCAGCATGGGCTTCAGCGCCGGGCCGATGAACAGCTGCGGCTCGGACGGCGGCTTCATGCCCTCCTTGATCTCGCGCGCGGCGACGCAGACCTGCACGGTCCTCGCCAGACTCGCGAAGTCGCCGACCTTCGGGATCGACTCCAGCACGCACTGGTCGAAGTAGGGATACTTGTCGGCCTCGCCGCAGCCGAAGGAGGTGCGGTCGGGCCGCGCGGCGGTCAGCACCATGCGGTTGGACCCCGCCAGCGGCCCGACGAACACGCCCGAGAAACAGGCCGAGATGATCACCACGGTCGGCCGCTTGCCGCAGGTCGTATCCAGCATGCCGGCCAGGACGCCCGGCGCCAGGAAGCCCTGGTCGACCACCACGCCCATCGGCGCGCCATGCGAGCTGAAATAGACCAGGCAGCCGCCCTGGGCCTTGGCGGTGAGTTCGCTGAGCGCCTGGCCGATGGCCGGCGGGTCGGACTTAGTGAGCGCCACGCCCTTGTAGAGCTCCGGCCGCACGGAGAACTGGCGCAGATTGGCCGGGTCGAAGCCCGCCTGCTCGAAGGCCTGGGTGACGTCGCGGCGCGCGTTGTCGAAGGCTTCCGACGGGGCTCCGGAATGGGCGTGCCAGTCGCCCGCCACCACCACCGCGGCCCAATCGCTGAACGGCGAGGCCGCGGCCGGCGCGGCGAGGGCGAGGCAGGCGAGGCCGATCAGCCAGACCCATCCTTTCCAGGACATGGGGCGGGCGACCGGCCGCACGCTATTTCTTGTAGTTCTGGAACGGGGTCGGGATGGCCGTGCCGGTCGCCTTGGCGAGCAGCTTGCCGTCCTCCCCGTAAATCTCGCCCTCGGTGAAGGCCACCTGGCGGCCCCACTTGGCGACCCGGCCGATCCCGCGCAGCTTGCCGGGCATGCCGGGGCGGAAGAAGCTGGTCTTCATTTCCAGGGTCGGGGCGACCGAGGTCATGCCGGAGGCCACCATGCAGGCGACGCTCATGCACTCGTCGAGCATGGCGCAGAGATAGCCGCCCTGGATCTGTTTCATGGGATTGAGCAGGAGCTCGGCCTTGGCGTCGAACTCGACCTCGACGGTCTTGGTCGCCTGGTTCACCGAGACCATCTTGAAGCCCAGGGTCTGGGAGCCGGTCGGCTGGTTCCTGGTGCGCAGGAAGCGTTCGAGGATCGCTTCGTCGGTCAGGGTAAGCGGCTCGTCGGACGCGACATCAACCATCAGGCGTGGTTCACTTCTTCCGGAACTGGTCGAGGGAGACGACCTTCGCCTCGCCATCGGCGGGCGGCGTCTCGGGATCGGTGTCGGCCGCCCTGGGCTCAGCCTCGGCCGGCTTGGCGTCGGTGGCGGCGGGCGGCTCGAACTGCAGCAGGAACTGCACGCTCGGATCGTAGAACCGGGTCACCGCGGCATAGGGCACCGAAAGCCGCTTCGGCTGGCCGCCGAACTGCAGGGTCACCGAGAAGAAGGTCTCGCCGGGCGCCAGGTCCCAATACTGGTGCTGCAGGACGATGGTCATCTCGTCCGGGTACTTGCCTAAGAGGTCCGGCGGGCCGGAGACGCCGGGCGCGTCGGTCTTGAAGGTGATGTAGAAGTGGTGGGCGCCCGGCAGGCCCTCGGGCGCGGCGGCGCGCTTCAGCGCCGTTTTCACGACCCCGCGAAGCGCGTCCTGGGCCATGGCCTCATAGCGCATCAGGTCCTGGGCGGGCGGGTCTTGCGCCATGGGGTCTCCGAACGAAGACGCGAACCTAACGCCTGTGTTGCAGCGCGCAAAGCAGGTTCATGTCGGAATTATTCTGCAGGGAAGATTAGGTGGGAGGCTTCTGTTGGCAGGCGCCTCGCCCCTTTGCCTGAAAGCAGGGAGGCGCCGCTGAGAGGTAGGTGGGAGGCTTCTGTTGGCAGGCGCCTCCCGGGCCCCGCCTAAGGATCTGAACCCCTAGGACTTAGATTGAGAACCGTCGAACCGCTTACGCGGCCAGGCGGACTTCTCCAGCGAAGTTATCGTTCG